>Ga0209902_100067_pt1 | contig 212412 bp, 201 predicted proteins | sample FECB27metaG_FD_188304 | JGI IMG/M metagenome (GOLD analysis project Ga0209902, IMG submission 188304) | Cyanobacterial communities from the Joint Genome Institute, California, USA - FECB-27 (SPAdes) (version 2) | ecosystem: Environmental > Aquatic > Thermal springs > Hot (42-90C) > Microbial... | reverse complement strand
TCCCTAACCCTTCCCCACCGCAAGCGGGGGGAAGGGGATGCGCTTCGTCTTCAGGCGATGGCCTGCTTCGGGCCTTGCCTGTCCTGCCGAGCGATGGCGTTATGGCCACGACACCGCCGACGAGGAGCCCATACCCAATGTCATCGACCGAAGAGGAGAAGGCGCGGCTCGTGCTCGACATCTTCAGGCATTTCGACACGGAGCCGGGCGAACAGCTCGCGGCGGGAAACCTGCTCTCGATCGCCGCGATGAACGGTTGGCAGACCACCGACGTGACGGAGGGGTTTCGCCACGGCGTGACGCTGGGCTGGTTCGAGGACGGCCCGAACGGGACGGTGATGATTACGGAGAAGGGGGCGAGGAAGGTTTGAGTAGATTGTGCGAGGCCGCTATGGGTCGATTGTGTTGAAGAAGTCGGCGGGCGACGTTCCATTAATCCCATCTTCCGTTTCTACGATCTGTGCAGTGGCCCAGCTCCGTCCCATGCGCCAGCCTTAAATGGGTTTGCCACCATCAAATCATGTGCTAGCGCAATCAGTTTTTCAGATTTTAAGTCGTTAGCTTCAATTGGTCCAAATAAACCATGACGAATAAAAATATAATCTGTTATAGCTGTCCTAAGACAGCCACCCATTGACCAATCTGGAAATTGTCTTTTCTCACAACTGACAAATTCAAGCAAATTAATGTTGTAATGGCGATCATCTTTCAATATTTTTTGGAAAAGTTTCCATAAAACGTCTCGGGATCCCTCTAATATTTGTATAAAATTGACGCTGTCGAATATTAAAAATCCTGTAATTTCATATCTTACGTTATTTAACTGTGATACTTCTAATATAGACTGAAATTGATATAAAACACTATTATCTATAGTTTTAGAGCCAACATGAGACGTGTATATTAGCCGGTATATTGACTGATTCTTCATGGCTACGATACTTTGTAATTTGACTCAGGAGAGGCTATTTTCTGTCTTAGTGATCGATTTTCTCGATTAATATTCATACGCGAAAATCGCCGGCAGGCTGATATTTGCATCAAATCGAGGCTTATCTGAGAATTGCGAATCCACTTTCTATCGGTCATCATTCAGTGCCCCCTGCTCGTGTCGTTCCATAATGTCCGATTGTCGGTTTTGGGATCGCCATGCCGCGCGAGGTTCTGCGGGTCCGCAAAGGGTCGGAAGCAGCCGCCCCTCACCCCCCGTAACTCTTCACCAACGACCCCGCGACCAGGCCCCAACCATCCACCAGCACGAAGAAGATCAGCTTGAAGGGCAGCGCGATCGTCACCGGCGGCAGCATCATCATGCCGACCGACATCAGGATCGAGGCGACGACGAGGTCGATGATCAGGAAGGGCACGAACAGCAGGAAGCCGATCTCGAAGGCGCGGCGCAGTTCCGAGATCATGAAGGCCGGGGCCAGAACATGGATCTGCACCTCCTGCGGTGTGGCGGGGACCGGCTCGCGCGACATCTCCATGAACAGCGCCAGGTCCTTCTCGCGGACATGCTTGAGCATGAAGGTGCGGAACGGCGCGACGCCGCGCGTGTAGGCCTCCTGCGGCTGGATCTGCCCGGCGATCAGGGGCTCGACGGCGGTGGTGTAGGCCTCGCGCAGCGTCGGGGCCATGACGAAGCCGGTCAGGAAGATCGACAGCCCGATGATCACGGCGTTGGGCGGCGCGGTCTGCGTGCCCAGCGCGGAGCGCAGCAGCGAGAGCACCACCGCGATGCGCGTGAACGAGGTCACCATGATCAGGATCGACGGCGCCAGCGACAGCACCGTGATGACGGCGATGAGCTGCAGCGCCCGCTCGGCCACGCCGCCGCCTTGCCCCAGATCGAGCGACAGCGTCTGCGCCAGAGCCGCACTGAGCGGCAACGCCAGCCCCGCCAGCACAAGCGCGGGCAGCCGGAATCGTCGCCAGATCGTGGTTGCGTTAGGGATCACGCGCCGCCGTGAGTGAGCGCCCGACTCAGTCGACCGGGCCGCGCAAGGCTAGAACCGGCGCTCGGCGCGGGGCAACCGCCTCAGGCGTCGCAGCCGCTCACACCGGCTGACATTCCTGTTGACGGCGGGCGAGTCGCGCGACGCAGCGCAAACATGAGGGGTCGGGAGCCCGTCTTGAAACTCGCTCCGGTGAGTCGGCTGGCGTGGTTTTCGAGAACCGGAGCGGAGCGGACTTATTGTCCGTGAGCACCGGAAGCGCAGAAAACCGCGTCAGACGGCCTCCGGAGTAGAGTTTCCAGACGGGCTCAGCCCTTCGGCTTGGGATCGCGGCCCAGCAACCGCGCAAACTCGGCCTCGATCGCATCCACCGAGAACGGGTCGATCGCGGCCGGTTTCGGCTCCGGCTCGGGCGGCGGCGCTTCGGGTTCGGGCAGGTCCTGCGGCTCGGCCAGGTCCTGCGGCTTGGCCAGATCCTGCGGCTTGGCCAGATCCTGCGGCTCCGGCTCGGGATCGCGCTGGAAGACCGGCTCGGGCGGCTGCGCGGCTGCCTCCGGCGCATCCTCCGGCTCGGCGAAGAGGCCGGTATCGGGCTCGGGCGCGTCCTCCGGCTCAGGTTCCGGCATGGCCGCCGGTTCGGGCTCCGGCTCCGGAGCAGCAGGCATCTGGACCTCAAAAGGCGCGGCAAAAGCCGGCGGCGGCGCGAACACCGGCGGCGGGGCCGGTATCGGCGGCATCTCCGGCGATTTGGGCGACATCCGCTCGGGCTTGAGTCCCAGCGCCAGTTCGAGTTCGGCGGCGACATCGAGCGGCAGCGATGTCGGCTGGCCGACCATCATGGGCGGCGCGGGTGGGCTCGGCATCGGCGGGGGCGGCTCGACCGGCGGCGGCAGCGCGATCGCCGGCTCGGGCTCGGCCATGCGCGGCGGCGCGGGTTCGGGCGCACGCGGGCTCCCGGCCTGCGCCTGCGACGAGCGGACGGCGGAATGGGGACGCTTCAGCGCCTCCTCGAGCTGCCGGGCCATGTCGTCGAGTTCGGTCTCGCTGACGGCGGGCGCGGGCGCATGGTCGCGGGCAAAGTTCGGCGCAGGCGGAGGCGTGGCGCGCGAGGCTCCGCCCAGAGCGACGGCCGCACCCGCGCCGGCGATGGCGGAGGCCACGGCTACGCCGACATCCGGCGCAGGCGAGGCCGGCGTCGCGCGCGGCGCGGGGCTGACGCGCGGCGGCAGGGGCGGAAGCGTATCGGGCACGGCCGCCATGGGCGGCGCGGCGCGGCGCGGCTCCGGCACAGGCATCGGCGCGGGCACGGGCACGGGCATCGCCACAGGCGGCGGCTCTGCCGCCGGCTGCTCCATCAGAGGGCGCTCGGACAGCACGAGATCGGTCTGGCCCGACGATGCGGAGCGCTGGCCGCCGCGCACGATATTACTCTCGACAACGACGTCGGAGAGCCCGCCGATCATGATCAGGTGCTCGACATTGTCCCGCCTGATCAGCACGAGCTGGCGCTGGCGGTCGAGATCATGGGTGTCGACCACGCCGAGCCGCGGCAGGCGGGCGCGGCCACCGCCCTGCCCCTTCATCCGCAGCCGCCCGCCCTTGATCTGCCTGGCGAACAGGCCGAGCAGGGCCAGCAGGACGAGGATGATCGCAAAGGCGATGATCCATTTCGTCCCGGTCGAGAGATCGTAGCCGAACAGGGTCTGCAAGATTGGCCTCATGAGCGACGGCTGTGTCCCGGACGGCCACGTTTCCGCCCAAGGATCAACGCCTTGGCTATAGCATAGCGCCCGCAGTTTCAGGAAACATGGTGAATGCGTGGTTAACCACAGCCGCGAAACGCAAGGATCTTAACCGCTCGTTAACCGTGCGCCCGGCAATATTTGCCCAGTCTGACGCACAGCCGCGCCGCATTTTCCACTGGCGGCCGGCGCGCATGAAGGGACAAGGGCCATGGCCGGCAACGCTTTGGGCACGGGCGGAAACCTGATGCAGGCGCTGAAGACGCGCATGCACTACCACCAGTCGCGCCAGAAGGTTCTGGCCGAGAACGTCGCCAATGCCGACAGCCCGGGCTTTCGGCCCACCGACCTGAAAGCGCCCGACATCCGTCGCGGCGGCGTCGGCGCGGTCGCGGGCGTCACGCTGGCCCAGACCAGCCCCTCGCACATGGGTCCGAGCGGCCAGCGCGGCGGATTCGACCCCACCGGCGCGCGGCGCTTCGAGATCACGCCGAACGGCAACGCCGTCAACCTCGAGGACGAGATGATGAAGGTCGCCCAGAACCAGGGCGAATTCCAGCTCGCCGCCTCGCTCTACAACAAGGGCCTCGGCCTGATGAAGATCGCCATCGGCAAGGGCCGCTGAAGCGTAACAGGAAGGAAGCGTGTCATGGACCTGCTCAAGAGCATCGCGGTGGCGGCATCGGGCCTGCGCAGCCAGTCCGGCCGCATGCGCGTCATCGCAGAGAACCTCGCCAACGCGGATTCGGGGCCCGATCGCGCCGGCGCGGAGCCCTATCGCCGCAAGATCCCGACCTTCCAGCGCCATGTCGACCGCGAACTGGAGGCGCAGGTGGTCAGCCTCGGCCGGGTCCAGCGCGACCAGAGCGCCTTCCGCGCCAAATACGAGCCCGGCAACCCGGTGGCGGATGCGGCCGGCAATGTCAGCATGCCCAACGTCAATTCGCTGGTCGAGGCGACCGACATGCGCGAGGCGCAGCGCAGCTACGAGGCCAACCTCAACGTGATCTCGTCCTCGCGCCGCATGCTCCAGCGCACCATCGACATCCTGCGCGCCTGAGCGCGGCGCTTAAGAGGAACGACACGCCATGGCCATTCCCAGCTTCGCCGCCGCCGGCGCCTACGCCTCCATCCAGGGCATGGGCGCAGGCAGCCTGATGAAGAAGCCGCTCTCGACCGGCATGGGCGCCGGCGGCGTCGATTTCCAGGCGATGGTCGGCAAGGCGCTGGAGGCGACCGCCGACGCCGGCCGCAAGGCCGATACGCAGACTGCCAATGTCGCCGCCGGCCGCGCCGATGTCGTCGATGTCGTCACGGCGGTGGCCGAAAGCGAGGCCGCCATCGAGACGCTGGTCGCGGTGCGCGACCGCGTCATCGCGGCCTATGAGGAAATCATGCGGATGCAGGTGTGAGCCTCCGCTGCCTCCAAGCCTTAACCGGACGCCGCCCCCCTGCCCGCCTGCCGCCATCGGACACCAGATCATGACCTCCGGAGCCATCCTCGACGTCGCCCGCGACGGCATCGTCGTCTTCCTCAAGGCGGGCGGCCCGCTCATGATCGTGGCGCTGGCGGTCGGCCTCGTCGTCTCGCTGATCCAGGCGCTGACGCAGATCCAGGAGCAGACGCTGGTCTATGTCCCGAAAATCCTCGCCACCTTCGCGGCGCTGATGCTGTTTCTCCCGTTCATGGGAGACGCGTTGGCAGGTTATATGGGACGGATCGCCGTCCGAATCGCCACGGGCGAATGATCCTGTCGCCGCCTCGCCCGGCCCTCTGCAGGGGCCATGCGCGGCTAAGGCCTCGCTGGCGGGAAGGTCCGTGCGGCGCGATGCAGATCCAGATTCCTCTGCTGCCCGAGATCAGCACCGTTTTCGTGCTCGTCTTCGCGCGCATCGGGACGCTGGTCATGCTGATGCCGGGCATCGGCGAACGCTTCATCATGTCGCGCGGGCGGCTCTCGCTCGCCTTCTTCATCGCGCTGATGATCACGCCGATGGCGCGCCCGCTGATCACGCTGCCGACCGAGACGGCCGGCCTCGTTACGCTGCTCATCAGCGAAATCCTGATCGGGCTCTCGATCGGCGTCTGCGTGCGCATGCTGATGGCGGCCCTGCAGACGGCCGGCGTCATCGTCGCGCAGACCATGGGGCTCGGCTTCGCCATGACGGTCGATCCGACAGGCGGGCTGCAGAACCCCTCCATCGGCAACCTGCTGACCATGCTCGGCATCACCCTGATCCTGACCTCGGACCTGCACCATGTCTCGATCGCGGCGATGCATGAGAGCTACCGGCTGCTGCCGCCCGGCGGCCTGCCGGCGATGAGCGACGTCGTGCAACTGGCGATCCGCGCCGTGACGCAAGGATTTTCGCTGGCCGTGCAGATCGCCGCGCCCTTCGTCGTCTTCGGCCTGCTCTTCAACGTCGGGCTCGGCGTGCTGGCGCGGATGATGCCGCAGCTTCAGGTCTTCTTCCTCGCCATCCCGGCCTCGATCCTCGGCGGCATGCTGGTCCTGCTCGCCGTGATCGGCGTGATGATGAGCGTCTTCCTCGACAATCTCGGCGACTTCCTGCGCCAGCTTACCGGCGGTTGAGGCGGCGATGTCAGACGAAACCGACAAGGAAGACAGAACAGAAGAACCGACGCAGCGAAAGCTGGACCAGGCGATCGAGAAGGGCGACGTCGCCAAATCGCAGGAGATTGGCACTTTCTTCGTGCTCTGCGGCCTGACCCTGTCGCTGCTGGTCGCGGCCGGCTGGTCGACCCGGGAGGCGGCGCTCTCGCTGCGCTCCTTCCTGATGAACGCCCATCAGGTGCCGGCCGACGCCGCGGGCTTCACCGCCGTCACCCAGAAGGGCATCGTCACCGGCTTCATGGCGCTTGGCCTGCCCTTCGGCTTCATTCTCTGCGCCGGGCTTGCCGGCGCGCTGATCCAGCACAAGCCGCTCTGGACCTTCGAGCCGATGACGCCGAAGTTCAGCCGCATCTCGCCGATGGCCGGCGCCAAGCGCATCTTCGGCAAGGAGGCCTGGGTCAACTTCGCCAAGGGCCTCGCCAAGACCGGGCTCGTCGGCATCGTGCTCTGGATCACGCTCTGGAACGAGCACGACCGGCTCGAGAGCTTCGCCCAGATGAGCGTGCAGGCGATTTTGCCGGCGACGCTGGCGCTGACGATCAAGCTGCTGGCGAGCGCGCTGGCGCTCTTCGCCATCGTCGCGATCGGAGATTTCGGCTACCAGCGCTATTCCTGGCACCAGCGCCAGAAAATGACCAAGCAAGAGCTCAAGGACGAGTACAAGAACTCGGAGGGCAATCCCGAGGTCAAGGCCAAGCTGCGCCAACTCCGCGCCCAGCGCGTCCGCAAGCGCATGATGGCCAATGTCCCAAAGGCGACCGTCATCGTCACAAACCCGACCCACTATGCGGTGGCGCTGCAATACGAGCCCGGCATGGCCGCCCCGCTCTGCCTCGCCAAGGGCGTCGATGCCGTGGCGCTGAAGATCAGGGAAGTCGCGGGCGAGCACCGCGTCCCGATCGTCGAGAACGTGCCGCTGGCGCGGGCGCTCTACGCCAGCGTCGAGATCGACGACGAAATTCCTGTCGAACACTACAAGGCCGTCGCGGAAGTGATCGGTTACGTCTTGCGCCTCAAGGGCCGCCGCGCCTAACTCGCGTGTCGGATATCGCGTCCGCTGGCGGCCCCGGACGGCCGAGGCGCGACGGCATGGAAACGGACAAGACCGCAATGAGCGGAGCGACAGTGACCACCGCGATCGATCGTTCGGACAAGCCCGGCCATGTCGGCGTCATCCTGCTCGTGGCGGGGCTTCTGGTCGGCGCCGCGATCGCGCTCGGCTTCATCGCCAATGAATGGGCGCAGCCGCTGATCCTCGGGCTGCTCGCGCTGCTCTCGGTGATCGGCGTGTTCGGGCTGTTCGCGTTTGCGATCGGCCTGATCCAGTTCTCGGGCCGCGCCGCCCGCAACGACCTGACCAAGGCGATCGTCGACACCGCCGAGGACGGCATCGTCGTCACCGAAGGCGAGAACCGCATCGTCTACGCCAACGAGGCTTATCTGACGCTGGCCGGCGCGCGCGGCGCGAGCGACATCCGCCCGGTCGAGCGGCTGTTCACCGGCCGCGCCGAGGTTTCCGAGGCAATCTACCGGCTCGCCAGCGCATCGCGCGAGCAGCGCCGGCTGGTCGAGGAGATCAGGCTGGAGCCGGCGCTGAGCGGGCGCGGCGGCGTCGGCTGGTATCGCGTGCGCGTATCGGGCCTGAAGCGCGACGGCCGCCCGGCCCTGCTCTGGAGCGTCGCTGATGTGACGCCCGAGCGCGAGCGCCAGGAGAACGCCTTCCAGGAACTCCAGCACGCGATCGACTATCTCGACCACGCGCCGGCCGGCTTTCTCTCGATCGATGCCGATGGCGAGGTCTCCTATCTCAACGCGACGCTGTCGGGCTGGCTCGATTTCGACCTCGCCCGCTTCGGCTCGGGCGGGCTCAACCTCGACGACATCGCCACGCCAAATGCGGCGGCCCTCGTGCAGGCCATTCGTGGCCAGCCCGGCGATGTCCGCATCGAGGTGCTCGACGTCGATCTCAAGCGCCGCAACGGCCAGCCTTTGCCAGTGCGGCTGCACCATCAGGTCGCCTTCGGCAGCGACGGCCGCGCCGGCCCCTCGCGCACGCTCGTCCTGAACCGGACGACGGGCGAGGCCGGCTCCGACAGCCGCAGCGACGCCGAGGTGCGCTTCGCGCGCTTCTTCCATTCGACACCGATGGCGATCGCGACCGTGGACAAGGCCGGCGCGATCCTGCGCTCCAACGCCGCCTTCACCCGCCTCACGCAAGGCACGGCGCAGCCCGCGACGATCCACGACCTTGTGTTGCCCGGCGGCGGCGCGCTCGAACGGGCTCTGACAACCGCGATGGAGAGCGGCACGGACACCGCCCCGCTCGACGTCACGCTGTCGGGCGAGGACGGCCGCTCGGCCAGGCTCTACATCGCCCCCGTCGCGGCCGGCGAGGACGGCGACGGCGAGCGCGCCATCATCTACGCGCTGGAGACCACCGACGAGCGCAAGCTCAAGGACAATATGGACCAGGCCGGCAAGATGCAGGCCGTCGGCCAGCTCGCCGGCGGCATCGCGCACGACTTCAACAACGTCCTGCAGGTCATCATCAACGCCTCGGAGTTCCTGCTGGCAAGCCACCGGCCGACCGACCCGTCCTTCCCCGACATCATGCAGATCAAGCAGAACGCTTACCGCGCCGCGGCGTTGGTGCGGCAGTTGCTCGCCTTCTCGCGCCGCCAGACGCTGCGCCCGCAGGTGCTCGAGCTCGGCGACGTATTGTCGGACCTCTCGCTCATGCTGAAGCGCGTTGTCGCCGACAAGGTGACGCTCGATGTCCGGCAGGGCCGCGATCTCTGGCCGGTCAAGGCCGATCTCGGCCAGCTCGAACAGGTCATCGTCAACCTCGCGGTCAACGCCCGCGACGCCATGCCCAATGGCGGCAAGCTCTCGGTGCGCACGCAGAATGTCGAGGCCGGCGACAGCGCGAGCTTCGGCCAGAAGGCCCTGCCGCCGGACGATTATGTGCTGCTGGAGATCGCCGACAGCGGCACCGGCATCTCGCCCGAGCATCTCGACAAGATCTTCGAACCCTTCTTCACCACCAAGGAGGTCGGCAAGGGCACGGGCCTCGGCCTCTCCATGGTCTACGGCATCGTCAAGCAGACCGGCGGCTTCGTCTTCTGCGAATCCGTCGTCGGCCAGGGCACGACCTTCCTCATCTTCCTGCCGCGCTACATCCCGACGGAAGACGACATCGCCGCCGAGCGCGCCGCGAAGGAAGCGCCCAAGAAACTCGCCGCGGACCATACCGGCGCCGGCGTCATCCTGCTGGTCGAGGACGAGGATGCGGTACGCGCGCTTAACGCCCGCATGCTGGTTTCGCGCGGCTACACGGTCCATGAGGCGGCCTCGGGCGTCGAGGCGCTCGACATCTTCCTGCAGCAGGAAGGCCGGATCGACCTCGTCGTTTCCGACGTCGTGATGCCCGAGATGGACGGCCCGACGCTGCTCGGCGAGCTGCGCCAGCGCAACCCCGCCACCAAGGTCGTCTTCGTCTCCGGCTATGCCGAGGAAGCCTTCCGCAAGAACCTGCCCGAGGGCGAGGACTTCCACTTCCTGCCCAAGCCCTTCACGATGAAGCAGTTGATGGAGACGGTGAAGGCGGCGATGGCGTGATCGCCCGCGGCTATTCGACGACGATTGCCCTGCGCGCCAGCACGCGCGCGCCGCTGACCGGCGCGTCCATCACATAGCGCAGCTCAAAGGCCCCTGCCCGCTCGGGCGCCTCCAGCACCGCCTCGACATTCTCGATGGGGAAGAAGACCGGCCCCATCGCCTCGGGCGGTGCGTCGGGCGACACCAGCACGACGCGGTCCTGCACTCCGTTGGGGCCGATGCCGCGCGCAGGGAAGCTCGCGCCGCGCCTGACCCGCTCGGGAGCCGACAGCGTGGCGCTCGGCTCGGTGGTCGCCAGCGGCTGGCGATAGAGGATGTCGGGCGCATCGCCGCGCCCCGCTGCGAGCCGCAATTCGTAAGCGCCGGCCACGCCGGGCACGGGCAGACTGGCCTGCCCTGCCTTTGGCTCGACCACAACGATCGCCGATGTCGCGGGATCGTCGCGCCGCGCGATCGCAACCCGCGCCCCGGCCGGCGCGCGCAGCAGCGACACGCTCAGCACCGAGCCTGCCATCACGCTGCGCGAGGCGGAGAGCGATGGCCCTGTCTGCGGCGCGGGACGCGGCTGCGCCGCTGCTCCAGCAGCCATGACCAGCGCTGCGAGCACCAGAACGCGACGCGCCATCATCCCTGAGCCAGCGCCCGGATGTGCGCCGCCAGCTTCGGATTGCGCGAGGCGAGCGCGCGGAAATCGATCGGATCGAGCACCAGCAATTTGCTCGGCGCGGTCGCCACCGCCGAGTGTGGGCAGGGCGAATGGCTCGCGACGCAGAGATCGTCGAGCCTGACCTCGCCAAAGAAATTACCCTCGTCGAGCCGCTTGCTGCCGTCAGTCAGCCCGACCTCGACCTCGCCGCTGGCGATGAAATAGAGCGCCTGCCCCGGTTCGCTCGGCTGCATCACCACCGTGCCGTTGCGCACCGTGCGCGCGCGCAAAAACTGCATCACCTCGGCGATTTCGGAGGCGTCGAGTCCGCTGAACAAGGGCACGCGCGCGATCATGCTCCAGGTGACGACGAACTCGCGGCGATGGATCTCCTGCGCGAAGGCCGTCGCGACGATGCCGACGGGCAAAGCCAGCATGACGAGGCCGAGCACGGCCGTGATGGAAGCGACCGCCTTGCCCGGCACGGTGATCGGGAAGACGTCGCCATAGCCGACCGTAGTCAGCGTGATGATCGCCCACCACATCGCGTCGGGAATGGTGCCGAACTTGTCGGGCTGGGCCTCGTGCTCGACCAGATGCATCGCGCTCGCCGCCATCAGCATCACGCCCATCAGGATGACAAAGCAGGCGAACAGCGCCTTGCGCTCGGCCACGAGCGCGGCGGCCAGCGAGGCCATGCCCGGCGAATAGCGCCCGAGCTTGAAGAAGCGCAGCAGCCGAAGCAGCAGCAGCACCTTCAGCTCGCCGAAGCCGAGCAGCCCGACCAGCAGCGGCAAGGTCGCAAACAGGTCGATGATCGCCGGCCATGAGGTGGCATAGGCGAGCCGCGCCCGGCCGGGCGACAGCCCCCGGTAGCGCGCATGCTCAGGCGCGGTCCACAGCCTGACGACATACTCGGCTGAGAACACCGCGAGCGAAACCGCCTCCAGCACCTGGAACCCCCGGCCGAAGCGCTGCTCCAGCGAGGGCACCGATTCCAGCACGATCGCCAGCACATTGGCGCAGATCAGCAGGACGAGGCCGCGATGCAGCACCAGCGCGACGAGATCGTCGCCCGCGCCATGATCGAGCCAGAGATGAACCCGCCGCCGCCACACCGCCAGGGGTATGGGGGCGGCCATGGCGGCTCAGCCCATCGCCGCGGCGACGGCGTCCAGCGCAGCTTGCGCCTTCTCTCCGTCGGGGCCGCCGGCCTGCGCCATGTCGCGCCGCCCGCCGCCACCCTTTCCGCCGAGCTGTTCCGAGGCCGCGCGGACCAGCGCGACCGCGTCGAACCGGGCGACCATGTCCTCGGTGACGCCCACGACGACGCCGGCCTTGCCATCCTCCGCCACGCCGACAATGGCGACCACGCCCGAGCCGATCCGCGCCTTGGCCTCATCGGCGAGGCTCTTCAAATCCTTCATCTCGACGCCGGTGACCGCGCGCGCCAGAAGCTTCGCGCCGGCGATTTCGCGCACCGGATCCTCGGCCGCGCCACCGCCGCCCATGGCGAGCTTCTTGCGGGCGTCGGTCAGTTCGCGGTCGAGCTTGCGGCGCTCCTCGATCAGGGCCGCCAGCCGCGCTTCCGCCTCGCCCGCAGGCACTTTCAGCAGACCCGCAAGCCCGTTCAGCTTGCGCGAATCCTCGTTCAACTGCCGCCGCGCGACCGCGCCGGTCATCGCCTCGAGCCGGCGCACGCCGGCCGCGACCGCGCTCTCGCCGACCACGCTGACGAGGCCGATATCCCCGGTGCGGCTCGCATGCGTGCCGCCGCAGAGCTCGATCGAGAAGGCCTTGCCGTCCTCCTCGCGCGTGCCCATCGCGACGACGCGGACCTCGTCGCCATATTTCTCGCCGAAGAGCGCGCGCGCGCCCGACGCGATCGCGTCGTCGACGCTCATCAGCCGCGTCGCCACCGGCTCGTTGCGCAGCACGATGGCGTTGGCGATATCCTCGACGCGGGCGAGTTCCTCGTCGGAGATCGGCTTGGGATGCGAGAAATCGAAGCGCAACCGATCAGGCGAGACCAGCGAGCCCTTCTGCGCGACATGGTCGCCGAGCACGAGCCGCAAGCCTTCATGCAGCAGATGCGTCGCCGAATGGTTGGCGCGGATCGCCGAACGACGCGCGTGATCGACGATGAGCTCGACCGGCTGACCGCGCTTCAGCGCGCCCTCCTTGACGGCGACGGCATGGGCGAACACGTCGCCGAGCTTCTTCTGCACGTCGCCGACCTCGGCCAGTGCGCCCGCGCCCCTGATCACGCCGGTGTCGCCGAGCTGGCCGCCGGATTCGCCGTAGAACGGCGTCTGATTGACGATGACGAAGCCGCGCTCGCCGGCATTCAACGTCTCGACTTCCGCATTGTCGCGGATCAGCGCGGTGATCACGCCCTCGGCGCTTTCGGTGTCGTAGCCCAGAAACTCGGTCGCGCCGACCTTGTCGCGCAGCGGGAACCAGAGCGTCTCCGTCGCCGCCTCGCCGGTGCCCGACCAGGCGGCCCGCGCCTTGGCCTTCTGCTGCTGCATGGCAGCGTCGAAACCGGCGGTATCGACCGAGACGCCGCGCGCCCTCAGCGCATCCTGCGTCAGATCAAGCGGGAAGCCATAGGTGTCGTAGAGCGTGAAGGCGACGTCGCCCTTGAGCTGCTGCCCGGACATAAGATCGCGCGAGGCGTCGTCGAGCAGCGTCAAGCCGCGCGCCAGCGTGGTGCGAAAACGGCTCTCCTCCAGCTTCAGCGTCTCCGAGATCAGCGCCTCGGCGCGCAGCAGCTCCGGATAGGCCTGGCCCATCTCGCGGGTCAGCACCGGCACGAGACGGTGCAGCAGCGGGTCCTTCGCGCCGAGCAACTGCGCATGGCGCATGCCGCGCCGCATGATCCGGCGCAGCACATAGCCGCGGCCCTCGTTGGAGGGCAGCACGCCGTCCGCGATCAGGAAGGCCGAGCAGCGCAGATGGTCGGCGATGACGCGGTGGCTCGCCTTCATCGGCCCGTCCGACGCGACCGAGGTCATCTCCGCGATGGCGCGGATCAGCGCGGCGAACAGGTCGATCTGGTAATTGTCATGCGTGCCCTGCAGCACGGCCGCGATCCGCTCAAGCCCCATGCCGGTGTCGATCGAGGGACGCGGGAGGTCGGTGCGCACGCCGCCGGCCGCCTCCTCGTACTGCATGAAGACGAGGTTCCAGATCTCGATGAAGCGGTCGCCATCCTCGTCGGGCGAGCCGGGGGGCCCGCCGGGAATGTGATCGCCATGGTCGTAGAAGATTTCCGAGCACGGCCCGCAGGGGCCGACATCGCCCATCCGCCAGAAATTGTCCGAGGTCGGGATGCGGATGATCTTGCTGTCGGACAGGCCGGCGATCTTCTTCCACAAGCCATGCGCCTCGTCGTCCTCGGAATAGACCGTGACGGTCAGCTTTTCCTTGGGCAGCCCGTATTCGCGCGTGACCAGCGTCCAGGCATGCTCGATCGCCTGTTCCTTGAAATAATCGCCGAAGGAGAAATTCCCCAGCATCTCGAAGAAGGTGTGGTGGCGCGCGGTGTAGCCGACATTGTCGAGGTCGTTATGCTTGCCGCCGGCGCGGACGCATTTTTGCGCAGTCGTGGCTCGCACATAGGGGCGCTTTTCCTGGCCTGTGAAGACGTTCTTGAACTGCACCATGCCGGAATTGGCGAACATCAGCGTCGGGTCGTTGCGCGGCACGAGCGGGCTCGACGGCACGATCTCATGGCCTTGCCCCTTGAAGTAGTCGAGGAAGGTGGACCTGATCTGGTTGACGCCGCTCATCGCAATCTTTGACTCTGCTTCTCGGATCGGGGGCCGGACAGCCCCGGCGACATCAGGGCTTCTAGTCAGGCGGCCCCCCGCTGTCGAGAGAGCCTTTCCAATGGACGAAGCAGGGCAACGCCTTGCGCACAAACACAAACGGGCGGCCCGAAGGCCGCCCGCGAATCGTCGCCGTCAGGAAGACGCGCCGCTCAGGCTTCGCCCTCGTCGAGATCGTCGTCGGTCGGCGTCGCCTGATCGAGGATGCGCTCGGCGACGAGGCCGGAATTCTGACGGATGGTGGCCTCGATGCGCGCCGCCATCTCCGGGTTGGCCTTGAGGAAGGCCTTTGCGTTCTCGCGGCCCTGTCCAAGACGCTGGCTGTCGAAGGAGAACCACGCGCCCGACTTCTCGACCATGCCGGCCTTGACCCCGAGATCGACCAGTTCGCCGACTTTCGAAATGCCCTCGCCGAACATGATGTCGAACTCGACCTGCTTGAAGGGCGGCGCGACCTTGTTCTTGACGACCTTGACGCGAACCTGGTTGCCCGTCGCCTCCTCGCGGTCCTTCAGCGTCGAGATGCGGCGAATGTCGAGGCGCACCGAGGCGTAGAATTTCAGCGCATTTCCGCCGGTCGTGGTCTCCGGCGAGCCGTACATCACGCCGATCTTCATGCGGATCTGGTTGATGAAGATGACCATGCAGTTCGAGCGCGAGATGGAAGCCGTCAGCTTGCGCAGCGCCTGGCTCATCAGGCGGGCCTGCAGGCCGGGCTGGACATCGCCCATCTCGCCCTCGATCTCGGCGCGCGGCGTCAACGCCGCGACCGAATCGATCACCAGAACGTCGATCGCGCCGGAGCGGACCAGCGTGTCGGTGATTTCCAGCGCCTGCTCGCCGGTGTCGGGCTGCGAGATCAGCAGATCGTCGAGATTGACGCCGAGCTTGCGGGCATAGACCGGATCGAGCGCATGCTCGGCGTCGACGAAGGCGCAGACGCCGCCCTTCTTCTGGGCCTCGGCGATGGTATGCAGCGCCAATGTCGTCTTGCCGGAGGATTCAGGCCCGTAGATCTCGATGACGCGGCCGCGCGGCAGACCGCCGACGCCGAGCGCGATGTCGAGCCCGAGCGAGCCGGTGGAAATCGTCTCGATCTCGATCGCCTGCTGGTTCTTGCCCAGCCGCATGATCGAGCCCTTGCCGAAGGCGCGCTCGATCTGCGAGAGCGCCGCGTCCAGCGCCTTGGCCTTGTCCATCGAGGAGCCTTCCACGAGCTTGAGATTCGCCTGATTCACGGGTCGCGCTCCTTATGGCAGGGGCGCGGTGACATCTCAAATCCGCGCCGATGCCCGGACTATGGACACGGTTTGTTCCAGCCATCAAGTTCTTTTTTTGTTCTCACTGTCAGGATCTGTCAGGAGGCCGCCACGCCTTGCGCGCCCAACGAAAAAAGCCCGGCCTCGCGGCCGGGCTCGATCGTGTCGCGCAAACCCGCCAGGCTCAGCCGGCCATCGCCTTGCGCATGTTGTCGCTGACCTTTTCGAGGAAGCCGGTGGTCGAGAGGAAGCCCTGATCGGGGCCGACCAGCAGGGCCAGGTCCTTGGTCATGAAGCCGGATTCGACCGTGTCGACCGTGACCTTCTCCAGCAGCAGGGCGAATTTGGCGAGCTCGGCGTTGCCATCGAGCTTGGCGCGGTGGCTCAAGCCCCGCGTCCAGGCGAAGATCGAGGCGATCGAGTTCGTCGAGGTTTCCTTGCCCTTCTGATGCTCGCGGTAATGGCGCGTCACCGTGCCGTGCGCGGCTTCCGCCTCGACGGTCTTGCCATCGGGCGTCATCAGCACCGAGGTCATCAGGCCGAGCGAGCCGAAGCCCTGCGCGACGGTGTCGGACTGCACGTCGCCGTCATAGTTCTTGCAGGCCCAGACATAACCGCCCGACCACTTCATCGCCGAGGCGACCATGTCGTCGATCAGGCGGTGCTCGTAGGTGATACCGAGCTTATCGAATTCAACCTTGAACTCGGCCTGGTAGATCTCCTCGAAGATGTCCTTGAAGCGCCCGTCATAGACCTTGAGGATAGTGTTCTTGGTCGAGAGATAGACCGGGTATTTGCGGATCAGGCCGTAGTTCAGCGAGGCGCGGGCGAAATCGCGGATCGACTCGTCGAGATTGTACATCGCCATGGCGACGCCGGCCTCGGGGGCCTTGAAGACCTCCTTCTCGATGACCTGGCCGTCCTCGCCGACGAACTTGATCGACAGCGTGCCCTTGCCGGGGAAGGTGAAGTCGGTGGCGCGGTACTGGTCGCCATAGGCGTGGCGGCCGATCACGATCGGCTGGGTCCAGCCCGGCACGAGGCGCGGCACATTCTTGCAGATGATCGGCTCGCGGAAGATCACGCCGCCGAGGATATTGCGGATCGTGCCGTTGGGCGACTTCCACATCGACTTGAGATTGAACTCCTTCACGCGGCCTTCGTCGGGCGTGATGGTGGCGCATTTCACCGCGACGCCATGCTTCTTCGTGGCGTGGGCGGCGTCGATCGTGACCTGGTCGCCGGTGGCGTCGCGGTTCTCGACGGAGAGGTCGTAATAGTCGAGTTCGAGGTCGAGATAGGGGAAGATCAGCGTGTCCTTGATCTTCTGCCAGATGATGCGGGTCATCTCGTCGCCGTCCATGTCGACGACCGGGTTGGCGACCTTGATCTTGCTCATGTGAAACGACCCCTGCTTCTGGCCAGACTGGAACGGCTCCGACCTGCGGCAAGCACGCCGCAGGCGGTTGCCCGTCTCCTAGCGGGTTAGGCGCGTCGGGGGAAGCGCGGCTTTTGGGCAACGCCGCGACAGGGGCAACGTCGTCCGAGCAGCCCTTGCGTCGCCGGAAACTCGGATTAACGTAGCGTCATACTTGGCGAGACTGGAGTTGACCATGAGAATGCTTGGTATTGGAGCTGTGGTATTTTTCGCATTTTCGATTGCCGGCTGCCAGCGCACGGTCACCGTCGATATCAGCTATGCCCAAACGGATCAGGGCGTGTGGAATTCAGGACTGTCCAGCCTGTCGACAGCCTATCTCTGGGACACATCGGCGAACACACTGACCCAACTCGACGACCTGGCCTGGCCATCGGGGTTCTCGCGGCCCGATGGCGAGGGGCTTGCCTTCAACGCGTCCGATATCCGCTCTGGCGGCGTGACTTTCACGGGCGGCGCTCCGATCAAGGAGGATATCGTCGCCGCCAACGCGAAGATCGCAAACTCCACGTCGCTGGTGGTGAAAGATTATCGCATCCATCAAATGCGTTCCCCGAGCCAGAATCTGATCGATTTGCTCAACGCCAGCAGCGAGCAGCAAAAATCCGTGATGCGTCTGGCGGAAGCAGCCAGACCGCGATCATCGCTTCGCTATGTCGTGATCAACAGGGCCGTGACTGGGAAGGATGTCGAATTGCGCTTCGCCAACAGTCTCGATGCAGGCGCCTCGTTTCCCATCAAGCTGGCGAGCGGAGAGTTCAAACTGGAGTTCAAGAATGTTTCGACGGGGTCTTTCAAGAACGCCGATCTCGACAAGGGCACTCCCGCGATGATCCAGATGAAAGTTTTCAGGCTGCATCTTGGTCCCAGTGCGGGCCAGACGACTTTCCAGATCGTTGACGAAAGCGCTAAATGGCAAGCGCAACTTCTCGCCGCACTGAGAGCCCGCTGACGGCGGGCGCATCCGCGAGCAACTCAGACTGTCCATGGCCCGCACAGCATTTTCGCGATTCGCCCTCGTCACCGGCGGCACGCGCGGCATCGGCGCGGGCGCGGCGCTTGCGCTCGCCTCGGCCGGCTATGAGGTTCTGGCCACCGGGCTGACGGACGAGGAGGTCGCTGCCGCCCCGCCCCACCCGGCTATCCGGCACGCCCGACTCGACGTCACCAGCGATGCGCAGGTCGCGGCGCTGATCGCCGCCTGCCCGCGCATCGACGCGCTGGTGAACTGCGCGGGCATGATCCAGCGCAATGGCAGGGAGTTCGAGATCGACGCGTTCCGCCTGACGATCGAGGTCAATCTCAGCGGCACGATGCGGATGTGCCTGGCCGCCAAAGACAAGCTCGCATCGAAAGCCGGAGGCCAGTCCGGCGGCGCGATCGTCAATATCGCCTCGATGCTGACCTTCCACGGCTCGGCCTTTGCGCCTGGCTATGCGGCGTCCAAGGGCGCGATCGGACAACTCACCAAATCGCTCGCCGCCGCCTGGGCCGTCGAGGGCATCCGCGTCAACGCCGTGGCGCCGGGCTGGATCGCGACGGACCTGACGCGGCCGCTGGTCGAGGATGCGGCCCGCTCGGCCCCGATCCTGGCGCGCACGCCGATGAACCGCTGGGGCGAGCCGGCCGATGTTGGCGGCGCGATCGTCTTCCTGCTCTCGGACGCGGCGGCCTTCGTCACGGGCGCGATCCTGCCTGTCGATGGCGGCTATCTCGCGGTGTGAAGAGCGCAGTGGTTTGAAGGGCTTGGCCGAGACTTCGGAATCAGATTGCGAGGCACTTGAATCAGATCTTTGAACCGTCTTGCGAGCGCAGCGAAGCAAAGACGGCTAACGTCGAATCCGAAAACAAAATTCCAGGGAGACGCATTGATGAACAAGGTCAGCCCCATCCCGGTCGCGGCATCCGACGCCGAGCGCTGGACGCCCTATCGCCATCCCCAGCCCAAGGATTCGCCGCCCGAGCTGATCGTCCATGACGTCATCCCGACCGACGAGCGCGTCTGGGTTCCGGTCGACGACAATGTCTGGTTCCGGCCGCTTTGTCTGAGCGTGACGCGTGGCTACTGGATGAACCTGCTGCGCGTGCGCCGCGCCGGCGTGCTCTCGCGCCACCGCCATCCCCAGCCGGTGCATGGCTATGTGCTGAAGGGGACGTGGCGCTATCTCGAGCATGACTGGGTCGCGACGCAAGGCTCCTATGTCTATGAGGCGCCGGGTGAAACCCATACGCTGGTGGTCGATCCCGACGTTGAGGAGATGATCACGATGTTCCAGGTCAACGGCGCGATGATCTATGTCGACCCCGATGGCAAATGCCTCGGCTATGACGACGTCTTCACGCGGCTCGACAAATGCCGGGCTCATTACGCCGCCAACGGGCTCGGAGCGGAGTTCGCGGATCAGTTCATCCGCTAAGGCGGAAGGCGAGGTCTCCGATGATATCGCACGCATCTTCGATGACGATCATGCCGACGCGCCGGATGGCTCTGGGCATCGTCGTGCTGGCCGGCCTCGTGCGTCCTGCCGGAGCGCAGGACGCACGCGACCGTCTCGGCATTCCTGGTCCGCTGAGCTTCGAGGGTGCGCGCTACGCCCTGGCCTGGAGTTCGCAGCCCTCGCCGAGCTACATCAAGCAGGAATACCTGCCCGCGGGCCAGGCGACCGGCAGCTACACCAGCATGCTGCTTGTCGAAGTGGTCGAAGGCGGGACGACCGTCGCGGCCGCACTCGGCGCGCAGATCAGGATGCTGGACGCGCGCAAGGGCAGCGATCCGCTGGTCAATTTCAGCGCGATCCGCAACCAGAAGACCGGCGAGGCCATTCTCGATTTCATCATCGGCGGACGAACGACGCAGGGCGCACCGATCGCGGAGTGGAACGCCTATCGCTATGCTGCGCGGAAAGAAGGGGGCGTGATGCTGTTCGCGATCAGCCGACGCGCCTATGGCGATGCTGATATCAGAGCGTTCCTGGGAAGACTGAAGACGGAACGGCCGGGTCTGGTCAGCAGGCTGGCGCAGCACGCCTTGCCCGTCGTGCGACGCTAGCGCCCAAGCTTCGCCAGTTCCACCGCCGCGCGCAGTTCGATATGCGCCAGCACCTCGTCCAGGCGCGGATCGTCGGTGATTTCGCGGCGCGCCGAGAGCATGCCCTTCAGGCGCTCCAGTTCGGCGATCTGGACGCGGCCCGACAGGAGCGCGGCCTTGAGGCGGTCGAGCCCGTCGAGTAGGTCGTGGCCGCGCTTGGCCTGCCGCTTCTTACGCTCGGCCGGGTCTTCCTGCGCCTGCACGGCGAGAAGCGTGTCGAGCGGGGCCGAGGCGTGGAGCGAACTCGTGCGCGCCGGCGCGGCCTGCTCCTTCTTCGGCAACTCGAAGGCGGCGCCGGTGCGTCTGGCCTGACTGGCCTGCGCCGCATTGCCGATCGGAGCGCGCGGGTCGATACGGATCATGACGCCCTCCTCCATAGCTGGCCCATCCTGGCGCTCAGGCTTGGGCCGGCATGGTTAACAGCCGGTAAACCACCCGGCAGAAACTGCCGGGCCGGCAGCTTCGGCAGGGTCTCCCCGTCCGCCATCAAGCTGCACATCAAAACCCAAACAATTGGAAAATAGAGGTTTTCAATTGCAAGCGATCTGGCATGGGGATCGCAAGGCATCAGCTGGAACGCTTCTCCTCCAGCCGGTATGCCCATGTCCCGCCTGCCCGCCTTCTCCCTGCTGACGACGCGCCTGCCGCGGCTGATGGCGCTCGGCCTCGCGCTCGGCCTGGCCTTCGCCGCCGGTCCGGCTCATGCGCTGTCGCGGATCAAGGATCTCGCTGCGGTCGAGGGCGTGCGCGCCAACCAGATCCTCGGCTACGGCATCGTCGTCGGCCTCAACGGCACCGGCGACACGCTGAACAACGCACCCTTCACCAAGCAGTCGCTGACCGCGATGCTGGAGCGGCTCGGCGTCAACACGCGCGGCGCCAATATGCGCACCGCCAATGTCGCAGCCGTCATGGTGACGGCCAACCTGCCGCCCTTCGCCACGCAAGGGACAAGGCTCGACGTCACGGTCTCGGCTTTGGGCGACGCCAAGTCGCTGCAGGGCGGCACGCTGCTGGCGACGCCGCTGCTCGGCGCCGATGGCGAGGTCTACGCCGTCTCGCAGGGGCCGGTGGCCATCGCAGGCTTCTCGGCCGAGGGCGAGGCTTCCAAGATCACGCGCGGCGTGCCCACCGTCGGCCGCATCGCCAATGGCGGCCTGGTCGAGCGCGAGATCGACTTCGCCCTGAACAAGCTGAAGACGCTCCGGCTCTCGCTGCGCAACCCGGACCTGACCACGGCCCGCCGCATGGCCGCCGCCATCAACGATTTCCTCGGCGGCGACGCCGCCGAACCGACCGACCCCTCGACCGTCGTGCTGCAGATCCCGCCGCGCTTCCAGGGCAACATGATCCGGATGCTGACCGATATCGAGCAGCTCAGGATCGAGCCCGACCAGCTCGCCCGCATCGTCATCGACGAGCGCTCAGGCATCATCGTCATGGGCAAGGACGTCCGCGTCTCCACCGTCGCGGTGGCGCAGGGCAATTTGACCGTGACGATCACCGAGCAGCCCCAGGTCAGCCAGCCCAATCCGCTGTCGCGCGGCCAGACGGTCGTGACGCCGCGCTCCAACGTCAAGGTCGACACCGAAGGCGGCAACAAGCTGGCTCTGGTTCGCGAGAGCGTGACGCTGGCCGAACTCGTCGACGGGCTGAATGCGCTGGGCATAGGCCCGCGCGACCTGATCTCCATTCTCCAGGCCATCAAGACAGCCGGCGCGCTGCAGGCCGAAATCGAGGTGATGTGATGAGCGCGACCCTTGCCCTGCCCGCCGCCAAGCTCGCGATCAACGCGGCCGGCAACATTCTCGACGGCGTCAAGAACGCGCTGCTCGACCCTGCCAAGGCCAAGGCCAAGAAGCAGGCCGACGATTTCGAGACGGTCTTCCTCGAGCAGGTGACCGAGCGCCTCTTTGCGACGCCCGAGGGCGCGGAAGGCCCGCTGGGCGAGAACGGCACCGGCGGCGGCATCTTCAAGTCGCAGCTCACCCAGCAATACGCCAAGCAGATCCAGAAGGCCGGCGGCATCGGCCTGTCGGACCAGATCTTTCGCGACCTGATCCGCGTTCAGGAACAGTCAGCGCCGCAAGCCGCCATCTCCGGAGCGCAGAATGTCGGTCGCTAGGCGCGTTCTCGACGAACGTCCGCGCATCTCCGGCCCGCTCGACGCCAGGGCACTGGTCGAGGCGGTGATCGAGGCGCTGGGCGGCCTCTCCCATGTCGTCGGCGAGGAGACCGCGCTGCTGCGCGCCGGCAAGCTCAAGGAGGCCATGGATCGCGAGCCGCGCAAGACCGAGCTCGCAGGCATCTATATGCGCGGCGTCGAGCAGGTGAAGCTCAACGCCGTCGCGCTGGCGCGTTTCGCCCCCGAGCAGGTGCGCCGGCTGAAAGACGAGCACGGCGCGTTCCAGACGCTGATCGAGACCAACCAGATGGTGCTGGCGACCGCGCGCGCCGTCTCCGAATCGATCGTCCGCGACCTCGCCACCGACGCCAACCGGTCGATGCGCGCGCCGGGATACGGGCCGACGGCGACTGTGGGGGCCGGCGCCTTCGCACGCCCGAACGCGGGCCCGCTGGTGATCTCGCGCAACCTGTGATGGTACTCCCGACGCACGCGTCAATATTTACCTAATTCCCTTACGTCAGATTCAACCTTTCCTGTCATGGTCGCATGATAGGGCAGCCGTATTTCGGTCGTCCTCCCTCGCGACCGGGCGGCACCTGCCACCGGTCCACGCTCCAGAAGGAGTGAGACATGGACTTTGGCAACGCATCGAAACTGATCCCTCTCGGCAACAATCTCGCCGTTCCCCGCTCGGACATCCTCGCGACCGTCGGCAGCGTCGCCGTCGATCTCAGCCCCGAGAAGACCGTGCAGTCGGCGCAGGCCGGAGACGCGGTTCGCGTTGATATCGGACAGCGCGACCAGCGCGATCTCCAGCAGGAGGTCCAGGACAAGCGCATCGAGACGGACCGCCGGCAGGACCAGGCGCGCCGCGAGGGCGATCTCCGCGCAACCTCACTGCAGGATGTCATCGAGCGACGGCTGGTGATCGACCCGCCGACGCGCACCGTGGTGCTGCAGAAGAAGAACCTCGAGACCGGCGAAACCGTGCAGACCCTGCCCGACGAGATCACGCTGAAGCTCAGGCGCTATTCGCGCGAGATCGCGGAGCGCGCCAGGCTCGCGGAGGACGCGACCGCACGCTACGTCGAGCGCACCGCCTGAAAAGCGGTCGAGCAAGCTCCAGATCGCCATGTGAAGCCGCCCGTGATGGGCGGCTTTTTCTGTTCCAGCCGCAGGTCGGGTCGGACCCGCCGGCTTGAGGCCTCGTTAACCATGTCACCGCTTGGCCACGGTCCTGCACAATTCGACGGCAGAAATTTACCTCTCGTTACGGGCTTGCCGCGCAGGGTTTGTGGGTCGGAGCCAGAATGGCCCGACGCCAGAAGGCATCAAACCAGAAGGTTTCACTCACATGGCCGTCACTTCGCTTTCCTCCGGCGTCCGCGCCGCTCTCTCCTCGCTCTCCTCCACGACCGGCGCTTCGCAGCAGGGTCAGCTCCGTCTTGCCACCGGCAAGAAGGTGAACTCTGCCGTCGACAACGCCGTCAACTTCTTCACCGCCGCCGGCCTGAACGACCGGGCGAGCCAGCTGACCGGCCTGCTCGACGGTATCTCCAACGGCATCCAGACCATCCAGGCCGCCTCGCAGGGCATCGACTCGACCGTCAAGCTGGTCGAATCGCTGCAGTCCACCGTCAAGCAGGCTCAGGCCGACGCTGCCGCCAACCGTCCTGCCAAGGTCGGCACGGCTGACGTTCTCGCCGACGCCGCCGAAGTCACGGCGACGGGCAAGAGCCGCAAGGACATCGCTCTCGACAAGCGCATCGGCCTCGCCGGCGCGGCTGCCGATGCGACTGCCTCGACGGTTGGCAGCTTGATCGACACCACCACCAACACCAACCTCGCCCTGACGGTCTCGGCCGGCTCGACCACCTATACGGTCGACCTCGCGGCGACCTCGACGGTTCGCGATCTTGTCAACTCGATCAACAGCTCGGGCGTCGCCTCGGCCTCAATCGACGACCAGGGCCGCCTGAACGTCACCGGCAACGGCTCCGACACGCTCCGCGTCGGTATCGGCGCCGGCACCTCGGCTGCCCTTGCCCGCACCAACGCCTCCGGCGCCACCAACCAGAACGTCGCCTTCGGCCTCGCGGTCGCCGACGGCGATACGGCCGGCGCCGGTATCGTCGCCTCCGGCGGCAACTCGACCGTCCGCTCCAACCTGATCAAGCAGTTCAACGACCTGCGCACGCAGATCGACCAGCTTGCCTCGGATGCGGGCTTCAACGGCAAGAACCTGCTCAAGGGCGACAAGCTCTCGATCGTGTTCAACGAGAAGACCGGCTCGCAGCAGAGCAAGCTCGACGTCCAGGGCTCCGTCCTGAACGCCGGCAACCTCGGCATCAACACGGCCGTCAACGGCACCGCGGTCACCGGCGAGTTCAACATCCAGAGCGACACCGCGCTGGCTGGCGCCGCCGATGCCCTGACCAACGCCCTGACCTCGCTGCGTTCGACCTCGTCTTCGCTGGGTTCGAGCCTCTCGGTCGTCCAGTCCCGTCAGGACTTCACCAAGAACCTGGTGAACACCCTGACCCAGGGCGCGGACAATCTGGTTCTGGCCGACACCAACGAGGAAGGCGCCAAGCTGCTTGCCCTGCAGACCCGCCAGCAGCTGTCGCAGACGGCTCTGACGCTCTCCAGCCAGGCCGACCAGGCAGTCCTTCGTCTGTTCTGATCCTTCGTCCGCAGAAAGCGGGCTGCCCACAGGATGTGGGCCGAAGACAAGGAAAGCGGCGGCGCGCGAGCGCCGCCGCTTTTCGTTAAGCGGCTTCGTTATGCGATTAACTATTTATTATCCTTAACAAGGAATTATCGGTCCAGATCAAACCGGGCTTGCGCCGAATCGCGCTTTCAGGGGACCGAGAGATGGCCAATACGATTCTCACCGCCGGCGTCAGGCAGAACCTGCTCTCGCTGCAGCAGACGACGGCCGAGCAGGGCGTCATCCAGAACCGCCTGGCGACCGGCAAGCGGGTCAATTCGGCGATCGACAACCCGGTCAACTTCTTCACCTCGCTCGGCCTGAACGACCGCGCCGGCGAATTGAAGGGGCTGCTCGACGGCATCTCCAACGGCATCCAGACGATCACGGCCGCCTCGCAGGGCATCGACTCGATCACCAAACTGGTCCAGTCGCTGCAATCCACCGTGAAGCAGGCGCAGGCCGACAACGCCGCCAACCGGCCCAACAAGGTCGGCGCCTCCGACATCCTGGCCGACGCCGCCGAGGTTACGATCACGGGCGGCAAAAGCCGCAAGGACATTGCCCTCGACAAGCGTGTCAGCAGCGCCGGCGCTCCAGCAGACGCCACGGCCACGACGCCGGGCCATCTGATCAACGCCACGACCCTGCCCGCCACAGCGATCACCATCTCGGCCGGCGCGACAACCTACACCGTCGATCTTTCGGCGACTGCGACGGTTCGCGATGTCGTCAACTCGATCAACGCATCGGGCATCGCGACGGCGACCGTCGACGATCAGGGCCGTCTCAACGTGACCGGCAACGGCTCCTCGACGCTGCGCGTCGGCATCGGCGCCGGCGCCGATGCGACAGCGGCCCGCACCAACGCGTCCAGCGCGACCAACCAGAACGTCGCTTTCGGTCTTCTCGTCACGGAAGGCGATTCCGCGACGCCCGGAACCGGCATCGTCTCGGCCGGCGGCAACTCGACCGTCCGCTCCAATTTGATCAAGCAGTTCAACGACCTGCGCTCGCAGATCGACCTGCTCGCCAAGGACTCCGGCTTCAACGGCAAGAACCTGCTCAATGGCGACAAGCTTTCGATCATCTTCAACGAGAAGACCGGCACGAACCAGTCGAAGCTCGACGTGCAGGGTGAAACCCTGACCGCAGCCAATCTCGGCGTGCTGACCGCCGCCGGCCCGGGCGCGCTGACCGGCCAGTTCAACATCCAGGACGACGTCTCGCTCTCGACGGTCGCGGACTCGCTAACGAGTTCGCTGACCTCGCTGCGCTCGATCGCCTCGACGCTCGGCTCCAACCTCTCGGTGGTGCAGACCCGCCAGGACTTCACCAAGAACCTGGTCAACACGCTGACCAACGGCGCCGACAACCTCGTGCTGGCGGATTCCAACGAGGAAGGCGCCAAGCTGCTCGCCCTCAACACCCGCCAGCAGCTCTCGCAGACCGCGCTCTCGCTCGCCTCGCAGGCCGACCAGGGCGTGCTCAGGCTCTTCGGCTGATCGCGAAGAGCCCCCTCCCCTCCAGCCAGAAGGCTCAGGCAGACATGGCTCTCAAGGTCGAACTCAAGCCGCGCGAGCGCATCATCATCGGCTCCGTCGTCATTCGCAACGACGAGCAACGCACGCGCTTCTTCATCGAGGGCGACGCACCGATCCTGCGCGAGAAGGATATTCTCACGGCCGCCAGCGCCGACAGCCCGGCCAAGAAGATCTATCTGGCGATCCAGCTCATGTACCTCGCCCAGGATCCTACCCACGAGCACCAGCTCTATTTCGACCTGGTGCGCGACTTCGTCCAGGCCGCGCCGAGCGCGCTGGAGCACATCCATGAGATCAATAACCGCATCTTAAGCAACGATCTGTACAAGGCTCTGAAGGCAGCCAAGAAGCTGATCGCCTACGAAGCGGAACTCATCGAGAATGCAAAACGGGTTTAGTGCGTACGCTGCCGCCGCCAAGTCAGCCCAGTCCACCGTTTCTCCGCGCGAACTCGAAGCCTCCTTGCTGATTAAGGCGGCCATGCGCCTCCAGTCCATCGCCGACGACTGGACAGGCCGCGCCCGCGAACTCGACGACGCGCTGGGCTACAACCGCAAGCTCTGGACGCTGCTCGTCTCGGCCGTGATCGCGGAAGACAATCCGCTCCCCGTCGACATCAAGCGCAACATCCTTGGCCTCGCCAATTTCATCTTCAACCAGACATTCCGCATTGCGGCCGCGCCCGTGCCCGAAGCGCTGGGCTCCCTGATCCAGATCAACCGCGACATCGCAGCCGGCCTGCGCGGCCGCTGAGGCGTCGATACGAGCCGAAACGAACAGGGGCGTCGCCAGCCATGGCGACGCCCCTTCGCTTTGACGCGATTGCGCCCGCTCAGAGATAGTTCGTCAGCGACAGCTTCGACAGGATCGATGTCGTCTGGTAGCTCGCCTGCAGCCGGTTCTGGACGGCCAGGATCTGCACCGCCACCTCCTCGGTGGTGACGTTTTCGATGCCCGCCAGCGTCGTGCCGAGATAGTTCTTCGTGGCGTCGTGACGCTCCTTGGCCTGGGCGATCGAGTTCTGCGCCGTGCCGAATTCCGTGATGATCTCGGAGGGCTTCTGCACCGAGCCGCCAAAGCCCAAAGCCTCGCGCACCCGGTCGGTCAGCGCCTCGTAGCGCGCCTGCGAATTGGCGTCGGTGGCCGGGAAGGTCTCGACCGCGAGCACTGCGAACTGTGCGAGGCCGACGCGGAAGCTCTCCTCGTTCGCCCGCGCGCCGGTGGCGACGAGCTGGCTCTGGTCCACCTGCACGGTCGTCGTGGCCCGCGCCGAACCAGCGCTGTCGTCGCCCTGATACCAGATCACCGTGTCGGCAGCCGTGCCGGCCGCCGGCGCGGCCGTGGCGGTGGCGAAGCCCGGACCCGGCACGCGCAAGGGCGGGCTGCCCAGGCTGCCGTCGAAGAAGTTCTTCGCCGCGACGCTGGCGGAAGCTGCCGAAAGCGTCGTCTGGGCCTCCTTGGTCAAGGCCGCTGTGATCGTGGCGCGCAGATTGGCGGCGGTCGCGTTGACGTCGGCGCCGATCACGAAGGTGTCGCTGGCCGAGCCGTTGGTCGCCTCGGCCCGTGCGGTCAGCACGATCTCCTCCTGCGTGCCGTCCGGCAGATCGACGACGATGCGCAGGTTTTCTCCCGGAAGCGGCTGTCCGGCGACGTTGACCGCGATATCGGCTGGCGGGCCGGCCGTATAGGTCGGGACAAGCCCGGTCGAATTCGTCGTCGCGGCCGACAGCTTGAAGCCGTAGCTGTGAAGCGTCGCCTCCTCGGCGATCGTCGCGTTCGTGCCGGCCCCGCCAGCGGTCAGGCGGCCGAGGCCGGAGCCCAGATCGGCCTGCTTGCGCTCCGAGATGAGCTGCTTCAGCCCGGCGCGGCCGGCGCCGTCGCCCTCGATGATCAGCGAATAGCCGACGGTCGGCGCGACGTCGGAGGTACGGCCGGAGAACAGGTAGCGCCCGTTGACATCGGTGCTGAGCAAGTCGAGCGTCTGCTTGAACTTTTCCTCGGCCAGGACCTGCGGGGCCGAGCGGCCGCTCGCGCTCGGCGTATAGCTGTTCGACCGGACGTCGTTCTTGGTCTCGTTCGTCAGCGTCGCGAAGTTCTGCACGGCCTGCACGGACAGGCTCAGATTGACCTCGGCCAGCTTGACGCCCTGCAGCCAGGAATCGATCGAGGCGACCTTTGCGTTGAGATCGAGGCTGGCGCGCCGCTCGATGCCGAGGTCGCCATAGGTCTCGCTGCGTTTGCCGGTCGAGAGCTGCCGCTGCAGATCGTCGAACTGCGAGCGCGTGGAGACGAATTCGTTTGGCCTCGCGGTGCGGTAGGCGCCGGTCCCATGGGTGGTGATGGTCATGACGATGGCCCTTCAGATACGCAGCAGCACGTCCATCAACTCCTTGACGGTGGAGATGACGCGGGCGTTTGCGGCATAGGCTGTCTGCAACTCGATCAGGCTCGACATTTCCTGGTCGACATTGACCTGCGCGGTCGCCTGGAAACGGCTCTGCACCGAGGCGAGCGCGACCTGCTGGCCCTCGTCGAGCCGCTTGGCGGCCTCGACCGCCTGCCCGGTCGAGGCGACGACGCGCTGCACGAAGTTCGAGACGGTGCCGGTCGAGGTCGCTGTCGAGCCGTCGAGCGAGGTCGCGCTGGTGAAGGCGCGCTGGCTCTGACTCAGCCGCTCGAGCAGGAGCTTGGGCCGCGCCGGATCGCCCTGCGCGGTTGCAGGCGAGGTGTTGTAGACCACGAGCCGCGAGCGGTCCGCGATCAGGTCGGGATTGACGACGATGCGTCCGGCATAACCCAGTGCCTGCGAACGCCCCTCGAAGGAGCCGGTGAAGGCGGCGTTGCCCGCTCCCGCATCGACGAAGAACGGCAGTTCGACCGAACCGCCGGCCGCGGCGAGCCCCGTCGCGGTCGGCCGCGCCGTTAGCCCGACGACGTCGCGCGTCGCGCCCGCGCCGTCGTCGACGATGCGCAGAACCGAGCCGGCGTTGGAGACCGTGAAGCCGCCGCCGATCGCCGCCTGGATCTGCGTCGCGACCGAGGCCGGCCCGCCGGAAAAGTCGATCCCGACGACGCGGTTATTGGCGTCGCCGCTTGCGTTCGCCGGCAGCGGCAGCGTGGCCGCGCTTTCGACGCGCACGAAGGTGAAGCGCTGCGTCTGGCCGCCCGGCGTGACCTTGTAGTCGAGCGTGACGCTGTTGCCGGCCTGCAGGCCCGTGAGATCGACGTCGAAGCCCGTGGCCGCGCCGGCGGTGACCGCCGTGCCGGCGATCTCGCGGTCGGACAGCGCGCTGGAAAGCTGCGCCGCGATCTCGTCGAGCTGCGCCTGCGCCTGGACCAGCGTCTTGTCGCGCAACTCGATAAAGGCCGCGATCTCGCCGGAGCGGAACGCCTTGTTGGCGACGGCGTCGATCGAGTTGCCGGAATTGTCGGTCATCGTGATGGTGCCGACGCCGCGCTGGGCGGCGACCGGGCTCCACAGCGACTGCGCGCCGAGCGCCGGGCGCTGGTCGAAGCCGAAGGTCACCGACGGCCGGCCGTCGAAGATCTGCGCGCCGGAGGTCGTCACGATGGTGAGGTTGCCGCGGCCGTCCTCGCTGGTGCGGATGTCCATATACTGCGACAGCTCGGCGACGATCAGGTCGCGCTGGTCGCGCAGATCGGCGGTGTTGCTGTCGTTCTGGCCCGTGGCGATGCGGCCGTTGACCGTGGTCAGCGCATTCAGGAGTTCGTTGACCTGCGTCACCGCATTGGCGATGCCGGTCTCGGCCTCGGTGCGCAACGTCTGCACGCCGGCCGAAAGTCCGTTCAGCCGCTGCGCAAGCTGCGAGGCGGCGTCCAGCACTGCCGTGCGGTTGGTGTAGGAGGCCGGATCGTTCTGGAGCGCCTGCAGCGCGCTGGTGAACCTGCTGTAGACCGAATCCAGCGCCGTCGAGCTGCCGGGCGCGCCATAGAGCCGGTCGAGGCTGGAGAGCGCGTCGGCCCGCGCGGAGGTGTAGGCCGCGCCCGAGGATTCCTGCCAGAGCTGGCGCTGCACCACCTGGTCGAGCAGGCGCTGCACGGCCGTGCTGTTGGTGCCAACGGAATTCCCGTTGAAGGTGTCGGTGGTCGAGACGGTGCGGCGCACATAGCCGGTCTTGTCGGCGTTGGCGACGTTCTGCGAGATCACGCCGATGCCGATCTGCGTGGCTTGCAGACCGGAAATCGCGGTTCCCAGGGACGAGCTGAGGCCCATCGTCAACTCCTGTCGTCAGTTCGGCCCTTCTGGACCGCGCGTTGCGGGGGCGTGGCGGCGCTCAGCGGATGATGCTGAAGACGTCGCGCAGCATCTCCTGGGCGGTCGTGATGACCTTGGTGTTGGCCGAATAGGCCTGCTGGGTGACGATCATCTTCGAGAATTCGTCGGCGATGTCCGTGTTGGACTGCTCGACATTGCCGCCGATGAGCTGGGACGTTCCCAGGCCGATGATCGGCGCGCCGGATTCGATCGTCTCCTCGAACGCGCCGCCGTCCAGCCGCTTCAGGGCGTTGCCGGCGTTGAAGCGCGCGACCGACAGCTGCGCCAGCGCCACGACCTGGCCGTTGGAGAAGGTGCCGATGACCTGGCCCTCGCCCGAGACCGAGACGCGGTCGAGCGTGCCGGCGGTGTAGCCGTCCTGGCGGATGCTGCGGGCGTCGATCTGGCCGCTGACGTCGCCGTTCTGGGTGAGGCCGTTGCCGCCGGTGGTCAGGTTGATGCCGGTGATGGTCGTTCCGGCGATCGTCATGGTCGGGATCGGAATGTTGCCGCCGGCGGGCAGGACGAGCTGGCCGGTGGTGCCGAAGGTGACCGCGGTGTTGGTGTTGCGATAGGCGACCGTCGCGCCGGTCGCACCCGTGTTTTCGGCGACGAAGAGGTTCCAGGTGTCGGTGCCGCCGCCGGCCGTGTTGTCGATCTTGGCCCAGCGCAGCTCGACGCTGGTCGCCTTGCCGAGCTGGTCGTAGACGGTCACCGAGCCGCCCGGGATCGACTGGCTCAGGAAGTTGGTCAGGTCGCTGCCGACGACGGTGCCTGTGCCGGTCGGCGTGGCGCGCGGATCGGCGCCGGGATAATCGGCGGGCGCCTGCAGCAATTCGGAATCGGCGACGGCGGCGTCTGCCTCGTTGGTCTTCGGGAAGGCCGGGATATTGGCGCGATACTCGATCGAGGTCGTCGCCTTGGCCGGAAACTGCTCCTTGGTGATGCGAAGCACCTCGGGCTGTGTGCCGACGAGCTGGCCCGTCACCGTGTCGATCTTCAGGCCCTTGAGGTAGTAGCCCGCGCCGTTGACGAGGTAGCCGTTGGCGTCGAAATCGAAATCGCCGCGGCGGGTATACAGGTTCGAGTTGGCGAACTGGGTGTTGGAGCCGAGCCCGCTCGCGCGCTGATCGACCACGAAGAAGCCGTCGCCGTTGATCGCCGCGTTGGAGTCGATCCTGGTGGCCGAGAGGTCGCCCTGGATCGTGTTGGTCGACTGGCTGTAGGCCGCCACTGAGCCAGAGATCTGCCGGTTCAGCGCCGAATCCGGCACCAGATCGGCAAAGGTCGTATCGACCCGCTTGAAGCCGGCGGTTCGCGAATTGGCGATGTTGCCGGAGATGTTCTCCAGCGCATAGGACTGCGCCTGAAGCCCCGACACCGCCGTCGTCAACGCACTGAAAACACCCATGGGATCCTCGCCTCGACTGGCGGCCGACTAGCCGCGCACAAAAACTCGAGGCCAGTTCTGCACGGCCTGTGCCATGCAAACGGGCGTTGTTTTCCAATCGCTTAGATGGTTTTCAAGAACTTAAGAGACGGTTTCCGCCGGGCAAAATCGCCGACGTTCGGCAAAAACTGCCGGGTCGATCAGGCCTCTGTGGCCTGGCCGCGCCAGGACGTCAGGTCTCCGGCGACGTCGGACAGCGAAGGCGGCTCGCTTTCCACGAAGGGCAGCGGCCGGCAGACCGCGATCGCCGCCAACCCGATGCGCGCGGTCAAGAGCCCGTTCAGCACGCCCTCCCCGAGTTTGGCCGAGAGCCGCGCCGCCAGGCCCTGCCCGACCACCTGCTGGATCACGGCGTCACCGGCCGCGATGCCGCCGGTGACGACGAGATGGCCCAGCACCTGCCGCCCGAGCCGCAGCAGCCCGAGCGTGCCCGGCCGCCCGGCATAAATGCCGGCGATCGCCCGCAGCAGCCTGGCGCAGGCGACCAGCACGAAGACGATGTCGATCAGCGCGCGCGGGCTGACCGCCGTCACCAGCGAGACCCGCCGCGCGGCCTGCGCGATCTGCGCCTGTGCGGCGGCGTCGAGGGGGCCGAGCAAGGTGCGCTCGGCGACGCTGAGCATGTCACGGGGAGCGAAGAGCTGCGGCAGCGCTTCGATCAGCGCGGCTCGGCCCTTGGCGGTCTCCGGGCGCGATGCATAGAGCGCCACGAGATCGCCGGCGAGCCCCTTGGCCGCATCGAGCGTGCCGCCGGACAGAGCCTCGGCCGCGCGCAGGCGCAGGGCCTCGACGCGCCGCTCGCGCAGGATATCGGCCACGATGCGGCCGAGCATGACGAGAAGCGCCAGCGCCGCGACGCCGGCGCAGGCCAGCGCCGCATAGCCCAGCGCCGGGTTCTGGCTCATCAGCGAGGCGATCGTGCGCTCCGCCCAGACGCCGGCCGAAAGCGCCAGAAAGCCGGACAGCCCGGCGACGAAGAGTCCGCCCCATGAGAATCGCTTCCGCGCCACGGGCACGACCAACGGCTCGACCGGATCGAGCGGTTCGCTCTCGGGCAGGATTGCAAAACCGTCACGAGTTGAAGCGTCGATCGCCGCATCGGGCCTGCCCGGATCGAGCCGGATGGCGCGGGGAGCCTTGCTGTTCACAACCTCGCCTCCCTCATGACAGCCTGTCGCCGATCAGGAATTCCAGCGCACGGTCGAGCCTGATCTGCGGCGGCGGCTGCACCCGCCCGCCGGCATCGGGCGCGACCAGCGGCGGCCGGAAGCGCGGCGCGCGGATCTGCCAGCGCGAAGCCGGATCGAAGATCGCCTCGGGCCGCTCGGGCAGTTCGCCCGGATAGATCGCGGCCTCGCTCAAACCATCGAATGTCTCGGGCCCGACGACCTCGCCGGCCTCGGGCACGCCGACGATCGCAGGAAGCTCGTCGCGCCCCTCTTTGATGCGGACCTCGCGCGTCGCGCGCACCGCAGCCAGCGCCATGGTCTCGACCCGCGCGCCGGCCCCTTGCGCCCGCGTTGCGGCGCGCGCGACGAGATGGCCCATCACAGCCGCCAGCCGGTCATGGCTGCTGTGGTGCAGGTGGTCGGCCTTGGTCGCGGCGAACAGCACCCGCTCGATACGCGGCGAAAACAGGCTCGACAGCCAGGAATTTCGCCCGACCTGAAACGCCGCCAGGGCCTGCCCCAGAGCCGTCTCCAGATCGGCCAGAGCCGGCGCGCCGGCATCCAGAGCAGCCAAGGCGTCGACCAGCACGATCTGCCGGTCGAGCCTAGCGAAATGGTCGCGGAAGAACGGCGTCACTACGACGCGCTTGTAGGCCTCGAAACGCTCCGCCATCAGCGCCGCCAGCGTGCCGGTCGCGACCTGCGCATCCGGCCCGAGATCGAGCGGCGCAAACGTTAGCGCCGGCGAGCCTTCGAGATCGCCGGGCATCAGAAAGCGCCCCGGAGGCGTCACCGCGACGGCCTCCGGATCGGCCCGCAGCCTCCCGAGATAGGATTTGAAGATGTCGCTCGCGGCCTCGGCCGCCATCTCGTCGGCGGGTGAGGCCGGATCGCGCAGCGCAAGGTCGGCGAGCCAGGCCGCGGCCGTCCCCCGGCGGTGGGCCTTGCGCGCATCGGTCACCGCCTGCCGCGACCAGGCGATGTAGTCCTGACCGATCAGCGCAAGATCGAGCAGCCACTCGCCGGGATAGTCGACGATGTCGAGCGTCAGCGTCGCCGGCCCCTTGAACCAGCCTTCGGCCCGCTCATAGTCGATCTCGACGCGCAGTTCGGAGATGCGCCGCGTCGAATCGGGCCAGCGCCGCTCGGGACCGGCGAGCGCGGCGCGGTGGGCCTCATAGGGAAAGCGCGGCACCTGCGGATCAGGCTGCGGCACCAGCCGGACCCGCGTGATCCGCCCCTGCGCCGAGGCCTTCAGCACGGGCAGCTTCGCCCCCTCGACCAGATTCTGGATCAGCGCCGTGGTGAAGACCGTCTTGCCCGAGCGCGACAGGCCGGTGACGCCGAGCCGCAGACGCGGCCGCGCCAGCCCGAGCAGGCTGTCGCCAAAGGCCAGCGCCGCATTGCGCGCCTCGTCGAAATAGGAGGGCTGGCTCAAGGGTTTGCGCCGATCACTCGTCGGGGCCTTCGCCGAGCGATTCAGGCGTCACGAACCGGTCGAGCCTTCCGCCACGCGCGGCGACGTCGCGCCAGTCCTCGACGGCGAAATCCAGCACGGCCAACCCGCAGGTCGGATATTTTCGGGCCATCCGCACCGAGGCGTAGCGGTCGCCATGGCCGGTCAGCAGCGCGGCAAGCTCCTCGAAGCCGGGATTGTGGCCGATCATCAGCAGCGTCTTCACGCCCGCATCCTGCTCGATGACGACCTCCAGCAGCCGCTTCATTGCGGCCTCGTAGATGCGCGGCTCGACATGGACGGCCGGCCGCTCCGGCAGCATCGGGGCCACCAGGTCCCAGGTCTCGGCCGTCCGTCGCGCGGGCGACACCAGCACGAGGTCGGGCAGCAGCAGTTCGTCGGCGAGATAGCGCCCCATCACGGGCGCTGCCTCGCGTCCGCGCGCAGCCAGCGGCCGTTCGCGATCGGCCATGCCGGTCGGCCAGTTCGATTTCGCATGGCGGAGCAGCATCAGGCGTCGCATAGCACGCAAGCTAATGGTCGCCGGGCGCTTTTGCGAGCCCCTCGCCATCGGCGACAGCGGCGACCAGCAGGCGCACCAGCCTGTTCGCATAGAGATCGAGCATGGCGGCCCGGCCAGCCTCCCCGGCGAGAAAATCGAGCTGGCCGTCGATCAGCAAGGTCGAGAAGCCATGCGTCACCGACCAGACAAAAAGGATAGCGGGCAGATCGGCCGCGACCGCCGCATCCGGCGGCGCGGAGAGGGGTGCGGATGTCGCCGGTTCGACGCCGGCCAGATGCGCCTGGGTTTCCGCCACCAGCACGCCGAAAGCCCGCGACGCCGCCCGCTTGAAATCGGGCGCATCCCAGTCCAGCCCGCGCTGGCCGAAGACGACGCGGAACCGCCCCGGCCTGGCCAGGGCAACGGCGAGATAGGCCCGCGCGATAGCCGCCAGCCTGCTTTCGCCCGCCAGCGAGGCCCTGTCCGCCGCCTGCTCCATCGCATCCGAGAGATCGTCGAAGCCGAGCGTCGCGATCACTGTGAGCAGCCCGACGAGGTTGCCGAAATGATGCGCTGGCGCGGCCGGTGAGACACCGGCCCGGCGCGCGCATTCGCGCAGCGTGAAGCCACCGACGCCCTTCTCGGCCAGCACCGCCTCGGCCGCGTCGATCATGGCATGGCGCAGATCGCCATGGTGATAGCCGCCGCGCGACGCAGGCATATCCACGGTTGCGCCATCCCTGATCGCCATTACGACCCCTGACATCCGAACGCCGTCAGAATCTATCTTGACGCCGTCAAGATAGCGATTTACCCAGATCACACAACTTGACAGTGTTCAGATCGAGGGCTGCATGTCTCTGCTCCACCTGGATGACGCGTTCGGCCATGCCTCTCGCCTCGCTATGCTGGGGTGGCTGGCGCTGATCCTGCTGCCGCGCTGGCGCGGCGTGGCGAACCTGCTCGCCGGCCTCGTCGTTCCGGCGCTGCTGTCGCTCGGCTATGTCGTGCTGATCGCGATTCACTGGCATGACGCGAAGGGTGGTTTCGCCTCGCTCGACGGCGTCGCATCATTGTTCCAGTCGAGGCCGATCCTGCTCGCAGGCTGGGTGCATTACCTCGCCTTCGACCTGTTCCTCGGCGCCTGGATCCTGCGCCGGTCGCAGGAGGCGGGCGTTCCACATCTGGCGATGGTCCCGGTGCTGCTGGCGACCTTCCTGTTCGGGCCGGCGGGCTTCCTGCTGTTCCTGCTGCTGCGGGCGAGCGTCGCAATCAGCCGTGAAGACCGCATCGCCAGAATGCTGGCGCGGATGCCGGCTTGGCTGCAGGCGCTGGATTTCGAGCCGCGGCTCGCAGCAGCCGGGCTGGCCATGCTGGCGCTGATGATCCCGACCGCTTTCGCCTATGCCATCGACCCGCGTCTGTTCGGCGCTGCGCCGGTCTGGCTGAAGCCGCTGAAATTCGAGGCCTCGCTCGGGCTTTACATGCTGACGCTGGCGCTGTTCCTGCCGCTGACGAGCGCGCGTTTTCAGGCCTCATGGCTCGGCCGCTACGCCGTCTGGGGCGCGATCGTCCCGTCCTTCCTCGAGATCGCCTATATCGGCTGGCGCGCCTCGCGAGCCGAGGGCTCGCACTACAACATCGGCACATCGCTGGATGCGGCGCTCTATTCCGCCATGGGTGTGGGCGCGGTCATGCTGACGGCGGCCGCTCCCGTCATCGCCTGGGGCATCGCCCGAAAGGATGCGCAGCCGCTCGCGCCTGTCCTGCGCTGGTCGATCGTCATCGGCCTCGCGCTGACCTTCATCCTCGGCGTCGGCGACGGCGCGGTGATGTCGGCCAGCCGCAGCGGCCATTTTGTTGGCAGCGTGCCGGCCGCGCACCAGACGCTGCCGATCCTCGGCTGGTCGCTCGTCATCGGCGACTTTCGCGTCGCCCATTTCCTCGGCGTGCACGCGCTGCACGTGATCCCGGCCTTCGGGCTGCTGGTCCGGCTGATGACGAAAGCGCCGCGAATCGGCAAGATCGCGGTCGGCGTTTTCTCTGCGGCCTATGTGCTCGTGACGGCAGCAGCCTTCGTCGCGGCACTGAACGCCAAACCCCTGTTCTGGCTCGGATAGGTTCGGCGAACTTTCACAATTCGCTTGTTACATCCGCGACAACAGCATTGTCGGCCGTGCGATCATCGTCCAATTCATGGCGAAGCAGATCGCCCGGCTGGCACATCAGAACCGCGCAGATGCTGTTCAACGTCTCGAATCGCATGCCACGCACCTTGCCGGATTTCAGCTGCGAGACCTGCTGCTCGGTCAGTCCAATGCGTTGGGCAAGCTCCTTCGACCGCATCTTGCGGCGTGCCAGCATGACGTCCAGTTCGACAATGATCGACATCGGGCACCTCTAGACGAAGGACTTGTTCTCTTCGTCGAGGCGGATCGCCTCGCGCAGCACGAGGCCGAAAGCGACCAGGGTCGCACCGGCCGCAAGTGCGCCGAACACGCCGGGGTCCAGTTGGACCGCGAGCTGCCGCTGCCCCACCGGGTTTCCCAACGTGAAGGCGACGCTCTGCAGCGCCCGCGCGATCGGCGAAAGCACGCCGAACCCGATGAGAAGCCAGCCGATGCGCCCGAGCGCGACGGCGTTCTCGCTCTCCAGCACGTTTCCCTTGGCGAAGCGGCCGAACAATGCGGCAAGCCGCATCATCGCATGGACGAAGACCGCAGCCGGGATCAGTCCGAGGCCTAGCGAGGTCCAGTACGCTCCCGGCGATAGCGCGGCCGGCGCCGCGGTGGCCCCGGCGACGCCGCGCGCGTAGCTGACCATCTGCGCGCCATCACTCCACACCCACACGATTCCAAGCACCATCAGCGCAGCCGCAACGGCGCTGAACAGGCGAACCGCACGACCGACTTGGCGCAGGCGTGACAAGGCCGCCCGCGAGACCCCGTCCTCGTTATGCATCATGATATCGCTCCCGATTGACAAACTTAAACTAATACACGAATTAAACGATGTCCAGAGCGATTAAATCCACGGAGCTAAGATGCCCTTCCTCGTTTCCGGCCGCAAGGTCATGTTGTCCCCTATCCTGGTCGCCGCGCTGGTTGCGGGCTGCGGCCACGTCCCCCTGACCTCGCTGCCCAAGCTGTCGCGCATCGACTTCAAGACGACCAACCTCGCCGACCTGCGCGCCGGAGTGAGCCTGCCTGCGGAAATCAGGCCCCTCGCCGACGGCGTCAGGATGACGGTGACCGTCAACCCGAGGGATGGCGGCCGGCATGAGCGCAGCATGGCGCTGGAGGAGGTCCGCGATCCTGCGGAGCTGGCCGCGCTGCCGGTCGTCGTCACGCCAGGCAGGCGCTTCACCGTCTATCGTTTGAGGCTCGTCGACGCGGCGAACCTGACGGCCTTCCGCGCAGAGCGGATTTTGACGCCGGACGGCAAGAATCATCCCGGCACGCTCTCGGTCCGCGTCGACAAGGTCTGCCGCACGGCCGAATTCGGCGACAAGCCGATCCCGGTGACGAGCTACCTCAAGACTTCGGAAACCCGGGACTACGTGATGCTGACGCGCGATCTCGATCTGCGCGACGCCGTGAAAGAGACCGACGCGAAAGCCGAGTTGACCGACCTGATCCCGCCCTGCGCCGCGCCGCCCGGCATCAGCGCTGCTCGCGCCGCACCATGAAGGCCAGCTTCTCGAACAGGCTGACATCCTGCTCGTTCTTGAGCAGCGCCCCGTGCAGCGGCGGGATCAGCTTGCGCGGATCGCGCTCGCGCAGCATCTCGGGCGTCATCTCGTCGGCGACGAGCAGCTTGAGCCAGTCGAGCAGTTCGGAGGTCGAGGGCTTCTTCTTGAGGCCGGGCACCTCGCGGACCTCGAAGAACAGCTTCAGCGCCTCCTCCATCAGCCGCTTCTTGATGCCGGGAAAATGCACCTCGACAATCGCTTTCATCGTCTCCGCGTCGGGGAAGCGGATGTAATGGAAGAAGCAGCGCCGCAAGAAGGCGTCGGGCAGTTCCTTCTCGTTGTTTGAGGTGATGATCATCACCGGCCGGCGGGCCGCGCGGATGGTTTCGCCGGTCTCGTAGACGTGGAACTCCATCCGGTCGAGTTCGAGCAGCAGGTCGTTGGGGAATTCGATGTCGGCCTTGTCGATCTCGTCGATCAGCAGCACCGGGCGCTCGGCTGAGACAAACGCCTCCCAGAGCTTGCCGCGCCTGATGTAATTGGCGATGTCGGAGACACGGGCATCACCGAGCTGGCTGTCGCGCAGGCGGCTGACGGCGTCGTATTCATAGAGCCCCTGCTGCGCCTTGGTCGTCGATTTGATGTGCCAGGTGATCAGCGGCGCGCCCAGAGCGCCTGCGATCTCCTCGGCCAGCACCGTCTTGCCGGTGCCGGGCTCGCCCTTGACCAGCAGCGGCCGCTCCAGCCGGATCGCGGCGTTGACCGCGACGGTGAGATCCTCGGTGGCGACGTAGTTCTCGGTTCCGGCAAAGCGCATGAATGACCCTTCTCGACGATTGCGCGGACGCTAGACCACCAGATCGCGATTTGGAAACGGCAAGACCGTGAGCCCGTGCGACAATTCACCGGCGCAATCGCCCATGCCGCGGCGCAAGTTTCGTGGCGTCGCGGCGTCTCCGGCGATTGTATTGCGGCGGCCGAGACCGCAAGGTTTGCCAAGGACTTCTCAACCGATTCACACCCGAACGAACCAGCAGGGCAGCGCGTGGCCGGAACCGTCGATCCCTCAGCCTATCGCGACGCCATCGTGGTTCTGGCGACGGCAGGCGTGATCGTTCCCTTCGCCAAGCGCTTCAAGGTCAATTCGGTCGTCGCCTTCATGGCCTGCGGGGCGGTGCTCGGCCCCTTCGGCCTCGGCGGCCTCGTCTCGTCGATCCCCCTGCTGAGCACCATCACCGTCTCGAGCGCCGAGGCGCTGGCAGGGCCGGCCGAGCTCGGCGTGGCCTTCCTGCTCTTCGTGATCGGGCTGGAACTGTCCTTCGAGCGTCTGAAGACGATGCGCCGGCTCGTCTTCGGACTCGGCCTCGGTCAGGTTGCGCTTTCTGCGCTGTTCATCGGGGCCTTCGCCTACGCCTTCGGGCAGCCGGCGGCCGCGTCCCTGATCATCGGCTTCGGCCTCGCCCTGTCCTCGACGGCGATGGTGGTCGAGTTGCTGTCGTCCAAGCGACGCATGACCTCGTCGGCTGGCCGTGCGAGCTTCGCAATCCTGCTCTGCCAGGACATCGCAGTCATCCCGCTGCTTTTCCTCGTCAGCGTGCTGGGCGCGCAGGCGGAAGGAGGCTCGCTGCTGGCGGGCCTCGCCCAGGCCATGGTGCAGGCCTTCGGGGCGATCGCCGCCATCGTCGTGATCGGTCGCGTCGCGCTCAGGCCGCTGTTCCGGCTCGTGGCCTCGACCGATTCCTCGGAAAGCTTCATGGCCGCGACGCTGCTGATCGCACTCGGCACCGGGCTGATCGCGGCGGCGGCCGGACTGTCGATGGGACTGGGCGCCTTCATCGCCGGGCTGCTGCTCGCCGAGACGGAGTATCGCCGCGCCATCGAGGTCACGATCGAGCCGTTCAAGTCGCTGCTGATCGGCGTCTTCTTCCTCACGGTCGGGATGGGCGTCAACCCGGCGCAGCTCGCGGCGCATCCCTTCGCCATCCTCGGCATCGCGATCGGCCTGTTCGCGGCGAAGTCGCTGCTGGTGTTTTCTCTGGCGCGCCGGTTCAGGCTGTCTCCCTCGACCGCTCTGGAAACCGCGATCATGATCGGCCCCGGCGGCGAGTTCGCCTTCGTGCTGTTTGGCGGCGCGGTCGCAGCCAAGCTCCTGTCTCAGGAGGCGGCCAGCCTCGTGCTGGCCGCCGTCTCGCTGACCATGGTGGCGCTGCCGCTGCTGGCCCGGTTCGCGCGCGCCTGGGCGATGAAGCTGGCGGTTCCGGCCGCCCTGCCCGACGAGGCCAGGATCCTCCCGCCCGACGACCATTCGGCGCGGGCCATCGTGGTCGGCTGCGGGCGCGTCGGCAAGCTCGTCAGCTCGATGCTGGAAGAGCACCGCAAGCCCTATATCGTGATCGACTCCGACGCGGCGGTGATCGCCGACCAGCGCCGGGCCGGAAAACCGGCCTTTTTCGGCGATGCGAGGCGTCCCGATTTCCTGCGGCTCTGCGGGCTGGAGGAGGCCACCGCGCTGATCGTCTCCATCAACAACGCCCGCATCGTCGACGAGACCGTGCTGGCGGCCAGGGCGCTCCGTCCCGATTTGGTCATCGTGGCGCGCGCCCGCGACGCCGCCCATGCCCGCCATCTGTACGAGATCGGCGTCAACGACGCGGTGCCCGAAACCATCGAGGCGAGCCTGCAACTGTCGGAGGCGGCGCTGGTCGGTCTCGGCGTGCCGATGGGCCTCGTCATCGCCTCGGTGCATGAGCGGCGCGACCAGTACCGCGCCGAACTCAAGCCCGCAGGCGCTCCTGCGCGCGCGCTTCCACGCGATGAGCGTTCGCGAAGGCTCTGAGGCCAGAGGATGCCGTCGCTGCGGCCTTGATCTCGCCGCGCGGAGCCGCTCCGGCCTCGCGCGCGACTCTGGAGATATGGCCGTAGAACTGCTCGGCGCTGCGCCGCCAGCTATGGCCGGCGGCAAGCTCCAGGCAGGTCTCGCGCGGAATGCGCAGCGCGGCCAGCGCCGCCGCGCGCAGGTCTTCCGACAGCACGGCAGCCCCGCTGCCGGCGAAGACGTCGCTCGGGCCCTGCACCGGGTAGGCCGCGACGGGCAGGCCGCTGGCGGCCGCCTCCAGCAGCACGATGCCGAAGGTGTCGGTCAGGCTCGGGAAGACGAACACGTCCGACGAGGCATAGATCGCAGCCAGTTCCTCGCCCTCGCGCGTGCCCAGGAACGTCACATCGGGGTAGGCGCGCTGCAGGTCGGCCCGCGCCGGACCGTCGCCGACGACGACCTTGCTGCCCGGCAGTCTCAGCGAGAGGAAGGCGTCGAGGTTCTTCTCGACCGCGACGCGCCCGACGCTGAGGAAGATCGGGCGCGGAAGATCGAGCGCGCTGAGCGGGCGCGGATGGAACAGCCCGAGATCGACGCCACGCCCCCAGCGCACGATCCTCTCGAAGCCATGCTGGCGCAGTTCCGTCTCGACCGTCGCCGTCGAGACCATGACGGCCGCCGCCGGCCCGTGGAAGCGGCGCAGGAAGCGGTAGCTCCAGCTTTCCGGGATCGGCCAGCGCGCCGCGACATATTGGGGAAAGCGGGTGTGGTAGCTCGTGGTGAAGGCGCGCTTCTCGGCGATGCACACCGCGCGCGCCAGCCAGCCGATCGGTCCTTCGGTCGCGATATGGATGTGGTCCGGCGCGAATTCGGCGATCCGCCTGGCGATCGCCCGGCGTGTCGCGAGCGCGATCCGGATGTCGGGATAGCTCGGCAGGCCAATCTGCCGGAAGCCCTCGGGCGTCAGCATCTGCGGTTCGAAACCGAATTCGGGCCCGGCCTCGACCATCCGCTCCAGCGACCGGACGACCCCGTTGATCTGGGGCCGCCAGGCGTCCGTCGCGATCATCAGGCGCATCAGGCGGCCTCGACGAACGCGGGCTGCGGTCTGGCCGGCACCACGACCGGCACCGGCGCTTCGCCCTTGAGCCGGTATTGCGGCCAGCGGATCATCTCGAAACGGCCGTCATGATGCTCGACGAAGGCGGTGCAGCTTTCGACCCAGTCGCCGGTGTTGATGTAGGTCAGCCCGTCGATCTCGCGATAGGCGGCGTGGTGGATATGGCCGCAGATGACGCCATCGGCCTGATGCCGGCGCGCCTCGGCGGCGAGGCAGGTCTCGAACTCGCCGATATAGTTGACCGCGTTCTTGACCTTGAGCTTGGCCCAGGCGGACAGCGACCAGTGCGGCAGGTTGACCAGCCGGCGCACCTTGTTGACCACCGTGTTGAGGCTGAGCGCCAGCGTGTAGGCCCAGTCGCCGAGCAGCGCGAGCCATTTGGCGTTGCGCACCACGAGGTCGAACAGGTCGCCATGGATGACGAGCAGGCGCTTGCCGTCGGCCGTCTCGTGGATGATGTCGTCGACCAGCGTGATGCCGCCGAACTGCAGCCCGGTGAAATCGCGCAGGAAATCGTCATGGTTGCCGGTGACGTAGATCAACTTCGAGCCCTTGCGCACCTTGCGCAGCAGCTTCTGGATCACGTCGTTATGGTCTTGCGGGAAATACCAGCCGCTTTTCAGCCGCCAGCCGTCGATGATGTCGCCGACCAGATAGATCTGCGGCGCATCATAGGCGCGCAGGAATTCGAGCACGAGGTCGGCCTGCGCGCCGCGCGTTCCGAGATGCAGATCGGAAATAAAGATGCTGCGGACCTGCTTGGCGTCGTCGTCGTCGCTCATGCCGCTCGGCCCGTGCTGTTGCGATGCTTCCGGCGTGTGTCTGATTTGCATTGCGCTTTGATGACGGCGTCGCGAAAGCATGCTCTGGCTTGGCTTCAGGTTGAGAAGGCGTCGGAGAAGAATCATGGATCTCGGAATTTCAGGCCGTACGGCCATTATCTGCGCCTCCAGCAAGGGGCTTGGCCGGGGCGCCGCGCTGGCGCTGGCGCAAGCCGGTTGCACCGTGGTGATCAATGGCCGCGATGCGGCCACGCTCGAAGTCACGGCCAGCCAGATTCGTGCCACCACCGGCGCGACCGTAATCGCGGTGGCGGCGGACGTCTCGACGCGCGCCGGCCAGGACGCGCTGCTTGCTGCCGCGCCCGAGCCCGACATCCTGATCAACAACAATGGCGGTCCTCCGCCCAAACCGTTTCGTGATGTTTCTCGCGAGGCGCTTCTGGAGGGCGTCATCCAGAACATGGCGACGCCGCTGGAACTGGTGCAGCGCGTTGTCGACGGCATGATCGCGCGCCGCTTCGGCCGCATCGTCAACATCACTTCGATGAGCGTGCTGACGCCGCTGACCGGGCTCGACGTCTCCTCGGCCGCGCGCGCCGGCCTGACCGCCTTCCTCGCCGGCGTGGCGCGCGAGGTCGCCCACGCCAACGTCACGATCAACAACGTCCTGCCGGGCATGTTCGACACCGACCGGCTCAAGGGCTCGACCGCGAAGATGGCCGCGATCAAGGGCCTCACGGCCGAGGAGATGGCGGCCAGCCGCAAGGCCGAGGTGCCCGCCGGCCGCTTCGGCGACGCGGAAGAGTTCGGCAATCTCTGCGCCTTCCTCGCCAGCACGCATGCCGGCTACATCACCGGGCAGAACCTGCTGATCGACGGCGGCGTGTTCAGAGGGAGCTTTTAGTAGCCCCCTCCCGCCCGCCGCCGGTCAGGGTTGCGCTCTTGACGCTTTGAGCGCCTGCCGCGTCATGGTCTAAGGACAGTGGTCTTGTAGAAGACCGCTGTCCTCCTCATGCCGCGCCGGTCCGTTGTCTCCACTTCTCGGCATTTGCCTCAAGCTGCTCTCGGCTCTGGTCTTCACGCTGATGTCGGCCGGCGTGAAGGCGCTGTCAGTGCGCTACCCCACGGGCGAGATCGTCTTCGTACGCTCCTTCTTCGCGCTGATCCCACTGCTGATCTGGCTCGCTTGGCAGGGGCCCGTCGTCGCTGCGCTGAAGACCAGCAATTTGCGCGGCCATCTCAAGCGCGGCGTCATCGGCTCGACCGGCATGTTCTGCGGCTTCGCCTCGCTGGCGTTCCTGCCGCTCTCCGATTCGGTCGCGATCGGCTATGCCGCGCCGCTGGCTGTGGTCGTGCTGGCCGCCGTCATCCTCAAGGAGCGCGTCCGCATCTATCGCTGGAGCGCGGTGACGATCGGCTTCGCCGGCGTGCTGATCATGCTCACGCCCTATCTCAGCGGCGTTGGACAGGGGCTGGCGGCGGGCCCGGCCTTCGGCGCGGCAGTCGGCCTCGCCGGGGCCTGCTGCTCTGCCTTCGCCTCGATCGAGGTCAGGCAACTGACCCGCACCGAGGGCACCGGCGCGATCGTGTTCTATTTCATGATCATGACCAGCCTGCTGGGGCTCTCGACCATCCTGCTCGGCTGGACCATGCCGAACTGGCAGGACGCCGCCCTGATGGTCGCGGTCGGCATTCTCGGCGGGCTCGGCCAGATCTTCCTCGTCCAGGCCTATCGCCATGGCGACGCCTCGCTGATCGCGCCGTTCGAATACTCGACCATGCTCTGGGCGGTGGCGATCGGCTGGTTTTTCTTCGGCGACTGGCCGGCGACGACCGTGCTGGTCGGGGCCGCGATCGTCATCGCATCCGGCATCTACGTCATCCTGCGCGAGCAGCAGCTCGGCCTCCTCAAGCGCGAGCAGCGCGAAGTCGGCCCGCCAAGGGCGACGTAGGCGCGCCGGTTGAACCCGGTCCTATCGAATCGCAGCGTCCCGTCATATTCCGCCCCTAAGGCTGCGCCGTGCAGCGCCAAGTCGGGGGAATTGGATGAGAGCCGCTGTTCACGAACGCTACGGGCCGCCAACGGTGATGCGCATCGCCGAGGTGGCCCAGCCCGATCCGGGGCCGCGCGATCTCCTGGTGAAGGTGCATGCCTCGACGATGAACCGCTCCGATTGCGGATTTCGCACCGGAGAGCCCTTCATCGTGCGGCCATTTTCCGGTCTTCTGCGACCACGCTATCCGGTGTCGGGAACGGAATTCTCGGGCGTCGTCGTCGCGATCGGCCGCGAGGTCAAGGATTTCGCCGAGGGCGATCCGGTCTTCGGTCGCCTGCAGGACGAGCGGCCGGGCGCGCATGCTGAGTATATGCTGATCCCCGCGGCCGGAGCCGTGGCGCACAAACCGGCCAATCTCTCTCATGAGCAGGCCGCCGCCATCTGCGATGGCGGGATGCTGGCGGGCATGTATCTGCGCGCGTTCGACATCGCGCGGCATCCGCGCATTCTCATCTACGGGGCGTCGGGCGCGATCGGCTCGGCGGGCGTGCAACTGGCCAAGGCGCGCGGCGCGGTCGTGACGGCGGTGTGCAAGACGGACACCGTCGAGATCGTCCGCGCGCTCGGGGCCGACCATGTCATCGACTACCTGCGCGAGGACTTCACCGCGACGGACGCGGTCTACGATGTCGTCTTCGACGCGGTCGGCAAGAGTTCGCTGGGGCGCTGTCGCCCGCTGCTGCGCGAGGGCGGCTATTATCTCTCCTCGGAACTCGGCCCCTGGTGCCAGAATCCGCTGCTGGCGCTGTGGACGCCGCTCGCCCGCAGCCGCGTGCAGGTGCGCTTCCCCGTGCCGTTCTATCGGAAATGGGAGGTTCTGGCCTTGAAGGAACTGGCGGAGGCCGGCCGGTTCACGCCCGTGATCGACCGGGTCTACCCGCTCGACGAAATCGTCGCGGCGGCCGCACATGTGGAAACGGGTGAGAAGACCGGCAATGTCGTGATCCGCATCGCCGACGACGCCTGACCGCGCTTGGCCTGCCTTGCCCCGCGCGGCGGGAGCAGGCATTGTCCGTCTCGTCAAACGAGCGTTCTGTTTTGCAAACGCAACCGCGTGGAGGCGGGTGATCCGGCATGGGCATCGAGACCAAGGAACGCGTCGGACGCGAGCTCGAATCGGGCGCGCAGGTCATCTCCGGCCAGCTCGGCAAGACGATCCAGCGCCTGCGCAAGGCCTATAACCTCTCCCTCTCGGAGCTCGCCGAGCAGTCCGGCGTCGCAAAATCGATCATCAGCCAGATCGAGCGTAACGAAACCAACCCGACGCTGGCGACGATCTGGCGGCTCTCGCAGGCGCTCGACATCTCGATCGAGCGCGTGCTCTCCAGCGGCGAGGAAGAGCCCTTCATCGACAAGACCTCGCGCTCCGACACCCCGATCCTCGTCTCCGAGGACGGCAAGCTCCGGCTCGCCATCACCGGCTGGATCAAGACGGTTGAATGGCTGCAATGGTACGACGTCCAGGCCGAGCCCGGCGGCGAACTCGACTCCGAAGGCCACCAGCGCGGCTCGATCGAATCGCTCTCGGTGACCTCGGGCGAGTTCGAGGTCGAGGTCGGCGACATCGTCCAGCGCGCGAAAGCCGGCGACACGCTGCGCTACCGCTGCGACCGGCGGCACATTGTGCGCTGCATCGGCGAGCAGCCGGGCAGCGCGCTGATGGTGTGCATCCTCAAGGCGGCGGTGATGGAGTAGGCCGCCCGCTCAACCCCCCGTCTTCGCAGGCCGCACAGACCCCTGCACCGCCGGCAGGGACTTCAGATACTCCGCCATCGCCGCCCGGTCGGCGTCGGACAACTGCGCGGTGTTCTTCACCACGGCGGCCATCGTGCCGCCGACGCTGTCGAACTCCGGCGTGAAGCCGCTCTTGAGCAGTTCGGCGATCTCGGACTTCGACCATTTGCCGAGCGCGTTCTCGGCCTGAGTGATATTGGGCACCCAGCCCTTGCCTTCAGGATCGGGGCCGCCGGCGAAGCGCGTCGCCTGGACGATAGCGCCGAGCGCGTTGCGGTTGGAATGGCATTCGACGCAATGGCCCGGGCCATTGACGAGATAGGCGCCGCGGTTCCATTCCTCGCTCTTGGCCGGATCGGGCTTGAACGGCGCACCGTCGAAGAACAGCAGCTTCCAGCCGCCGACGACGCGGCGGATATTGAAGGGGAACGGCAGTTCGTGGTCCTTCGCCCTGCCCTCCACGGGCGCGAGCGTGCGGATATAGGCGAAGAGGTCGGCCAATGCCCTGGGCGGCATCAGCCGGTAGGAGGTATAGGGAAACGCCGGGTAATAGTGCTGGCCCGAGGGCGACACGCCGCTCGCCATCGCATCGACGAAGTCTTTCACGCCCCAGTTGCCGATGCCGTCCCGCGTATGCGGCGAGATGTTGGGCGCGTGAAACTTGCCGAAGGGCGAGCCGAGTTCGAGTCCGCCGCCGAGCTTGAGCTTGTCGTCCTGCCCGGGCGTCGCATGGCAGGAGGCGCAGCCGCCGGCCGCAAAGAGCAGCTTGCCGTTCTCCAGATCGGGCGCTGGCAGCGTGCCGATGACGGGCGACGGCGAGACGACGCGCGGATCGGTCAGCACGATAAAACCGGCAAGCCCTAATGCCGCGAAGACGGCCAGCGTGATCAGAAGACGGCGCATCGAATCTCGACCCAATTCCTGTCAATCCAGAACATGCAACAACCCAACGTCCCGGCGGGCCGAAAGGTTCGCGTCACGGGTGTCCCCGAGACGAGGAAAGCGGGCCGCCCTCTCAGGCAGCCCGCTCCATTCAAGCCCTGATCGCGGCCGCGCCGCAACCGCCGGCCGTCACTTCTTGATGCGGTAGGTCTCGTGGCAGGAGCCGCAGTTCTTCGTCACATTGCCGAAGGCGGTGCGGAAACCAGCGAGGTCGGTTCCGGCGGCCGTCGCATTGGCGGACACATCGGCGTCGAACTTGGCGAAGGCAGCCTTGAAGCCGGCCTCGTCCTCCCAGATCTTGGTCGCCGCCGAGGTGTCGCCGCCCGTCTTTGAATTCGCAGGATAGAGGGTCGGCACCTTCTTGGCCGCGTCGCTGTAGACCTTGAAGATGGCCTGCGCCTTGGCGGCGTCGTAGGGCTCCTCGCCCTTGGCGAATTTGGCGCCCTGCCCAGTGGCCGCGCCGACGGCCTTCATCGCATTCTTGCGCTCGGCGATCGGATCGGACTGGGCCATGACCGTGGTGAGGCCCAGAACGAGGCCGGCTGCGACAAGGGCGGTGCGGATCATCGGGTCATCCTTGCGATCGGCCAGAAACTGAAAGCGGCCATGTTAGAACCGCTCCAGATCACCCCATGACGATGACGACGCCAAGTCGCAATCGCGCGATCTGATCTGCATTGGAGCAAATCAAATCTTGCATCAAAGCGGATAGCCCGCCGTCTTCAGCGCGTTGAACACCTTCACCGGCGTGGCCGGCATGTCGATCGCCTTGATGCCCGCCGCCCGGTTCAGCGCATCGACCATGGCGTTCATCACTGCCGGACAGGCCCCGATGGCGCCGGCCTCGCCTGCCCCCTTCACACCGATGGCGTTGGTGACGCAGCGGACATTGCGCGTCTCGAAGTGAAAATTCGGGATGTCGATCGCGCGCGGCAGGGCGTAGTCCATGAAGGTCGCGGTCAGCATCTGACCGGACGAATCGAACTTGATCTCCTCCATCAGCGCCTGGCCGATGCCCTGCCCCGCGCCGCCATGGACCTGGCCCATCAGCATGATCGGGTTCAGCGTCACGCCGAAATCATCGACCACGACGTAGTTGAGGATTTCAGTGTTGCCCGTTGCGGGATCGACCTCTAGTTCGCAGACATGGGTGCCGTTGGGATAGGTCGCCTCCGGCGGCTGCCAGCTCTGATGGACCCGCAACATCGCCGTGGTCGCGCCCGGCAGCGCTGCGATCGCCGCGAGGTCGAGCGCCTTGTCGGTGCCGACGATGCGCACCGCGCCGTCGACGATCTCGAGATCGCCGACGCCAGCCTCCAGCTTCTCCGAAGCGAGTTGCTTCAGGTTGTCCGACAGAATCTCCGTCGCCTTGTTCAGCGCCGCCCCGCCGACCGGGATCGAGCGCGAGCCGCCCGTGCCCGAGCCGGTCTCAACCTTGTCGGTGTCGCCCTGGATCACGCGGATGCGGTCCAGCGGAATGTCGAGATGCTGCGAGACGAGCTGCGAATAGGCGGTCTCATGCCCCTGCCCGTTCGACTGCGTGCCGATCAACACGGTCACCATGCCGTCCTTCTCGAGGATCACGGTCGAGCTTTCCGGCCCGCCGCCGCCGCAGGCCTCGATATAGCAGCCCATGCCGATGCCGCGGATCTTGCCCGCTTTCGTCGAAGCTTTCAGGCGGCTCTTGAAGCCTTTCCAGTCGGCGACCTCCATGGCGCGGCGCATATGGCCCTCGAACTCGCCGGAATCATAGGTCGGCCCGGTCTGCGTCTTGTGCGGCATCTCGCTTGGCTTGACGAAGTTCTGCGCCCGCACCGCGTCGGGGGTCTTGCCCGTCTCCATGGCGATGGCGTCGACCAGTCGCTCGATCAGGTAGGCCGCCTCCGGCCTCCCCGCGCCGCGATAGGCATCGACCGGCGTGGTGTTGGTCAGAACGCCGCGGAAATGCACATGCACGGCCGGAATGCTGTAGCAGCCGGGCGTCATCGTGGTGCCGACCCAGGGGATGAAGGGCCCGTACTGCGAGAGATAGGCCCCCATTTCGGCCGCGAGATCGACCTTGAGGCCGATGAACTTGCCCTTGGCGTCGAGCGCCATCGTCGCGGTCGCCAGATTGGCGCGACCATGCGTGTCGGCCAGAAAGTGCTCGGTGCGGTCGGCGACCCAGCGCACCGGGCGCTTCAGCGTCTCGGCCGCGACCATGGCCAGCGGATACTCGCGATACATGAAGATCTTGGTGCCGAAGCCGCCGCCGACATCGGGCGTCACCACGCGGATGCGGGCGGGATCGACCTTGAGGATGTTCTTGGCGAGAATGTCGCGCGTGCCGTGGCTGCCCTGGCTGCCCAGCGTCAGCGTCCAGCGCTTCGCCGCCTTGTCGTATTCGGCAATGCAGGCGCGCGTCTCCAGATAGTTGGAGGCGAGCCGGTTGTTGACGATCGTCACCGAGACGGTCTTCGCAGCCTTGGCGAAGGCGGCGTCGGTCTTGGCCTTGTCGCCCTGCTCGGCCTCGAAGGCGACATTGCCCTTCCGGTCCGGCCAGACCTGCGGCGCCTTGGGATCGAGCGCCTCGGAGATGCCGGTCACCGAGGGCAGGCTCTCCCATTCGATGTCTATCGCCTCGGCGGCGTCGCGCGCCTGATCCAGCGTCTCGGCGACGATGAAGGCCACCGCCTCGCCGACATGGCGAACGGTATCGACAGGCAGCACCGGCACATGGGTCGGCGTCACCGGCTCGCCCGACAAGGTCTTGATCAGGCCCTTGCACGGGATGTCGCCGAGATGGGCGACGTCGGGGCCGGTCAGGATCAGCTTCACGCCCTTCATCTTGCGGGCGGCCTCCTTGTCGCGGATCGTGAATGTGGCATGCGCATATTGCGAACGCAGCACGAAAGCGTGCAGCGCGCCCTCTACGGCGGTGTCGTCGGTGTAGCGACCCGCGCCCGTCGTCAGCCGGTGATCCTCGACCCGGCGAACCGGCTGTCCAAATCCAAACTTCATCGGGCGCATCGGCTCACATCCTCGGATCGTTCGATTGTAAAACTGGCGCAGGACGGGGGCGGCGTCAGCCCCGTGCGGCGATGTGCGGCAATGCGCTCAGCGCACAGGGCAAGGACGAAAGGCCGATCAAAGCTCGACCGGTCCGCCTCGCATCGCCCAGTCCTTGAAGCCACCGATATAGTGGCTGTCGATGGCAAGACCAGCCGACTGAGCGAATTCCAGCGCCCGCAGAGACCGCACGCCCGCGGCGCAGGAGAGCACAATCCGCTTGCCCTGCGCATCGGGAATGTCGGCCGGGTCGAAGCGCGAGAGCGGCAGTGACACGGAGCCCGGAATGCGGCCGGCCGCAAATTCATGCGGCTCGCGCACATCGACGATCAGGATCGAGCCGTCGGCAACGCCGGCCTCGACCGCCGCCATATCGAGATCATGCACCAGCAAGCCTTAAGTCCCCGCTCAATCCAGCAGCTTGACCAGATAAAGCGAGAGCGCCGGGAACGCTACAAGGATCGCGAGCCGGATCACGTCCGAGAACACGAAAGGCAGCACCCCACGATAGATCCGCGTCACTGGCACGTCGCGCGCCAGCGAGGCGACGACGAAGACGTTGAGCCCGATCGGCGGACAGGTCATGCCGATGCCGACCACGACCAGCACGAGGATGCCGAACCAGATCGCGACATCGTCGGGCGGCATGCCGAAATCGAGCGCGGTCACGATCGGGAAGAACACCGGCAGGGTGAGCAGGATCATGGCGAGTTCGTCCATGACGCCGCCGAGCACGATGTAGAACAGCAGGAGCCCGACCAGCACCGTATAGGGCCCCCAGCCGGAGGCGGCGATCATCTCGGCGGCGGCAGTCGGCACCTGCGTCAGCGCCAGAAACGCGTTGAAGATCTCGGCCCCGAGCAGGATCGCGAAGATCATCGCCGAGGTTTCGGCCGTCTGCAGGATCGCCTGCCTGATCTCCCCGAACCCGAGCGTCCGGCGCAGGACGCCGATCAGCAGCATGATGAAGGCGCCGACGGAGGCGCCCTCGGTCGGCGTGAAGACGCCGCCATAGATGCCGCCGACGACGATGCCGGCGACCGCCATGGCGGGCACGACGCCAAGCAGAGGCCGCACCCTGTCGGCCCAGGCGACGCGCTCATGCGCCGGACCAAGAGCCGGGTTCAGCCGCGTCACGATCGCGATGGTGATGCAGTACATCGCCGTCGCCATCAGGCCGGGGATCAGCGCCGCCTTGAACAGCTTGGCGATGTTCTGCTCGGTCGAGATCGCATAGACGACGAGAATCACCGAAGGCGGGATCAGGATGCCCAAAGTGCCGCCGACCGCGACGACCCCGCAGGAGAAGCCCGGATCGTAGCGATAGCGCCGCAGTTCCGGCAGGGCGGCCCGTGCGAAGGTCGCCGTCGTCGCCACAGCCGAGCCGCAGATCGCCCCGAACCCGGTGCAGGCTCCGATCACTGCCATCCCAAGGCCGCCGCGACGATGCCCGACCAGCGCCGAGGCCGCCTTGAACAGGTCGCCGGCCAGCCCCGAGCGCTCCGCGAACGCGCCCATCAGCACGAAGAGCGGGATCACCGAGAGCGTATAGTTGGCGAAGATCTGGTAGGGTGTGGTGCGGATATAGTTCAGGAACGGGTCGAGCCCGTTGAGCTGGATGTAGCCAAGGCTCCCGACCAGCATCATGGCGAGCCCGATCGGCAGCCTGAGCGCCATCAGGGCGAGCAGCACGCCAAATCCCGCGAGCGCCAGCGCAGCCCCGCTCATGACGACGCTTTCAGCAGCCGCCGCGCGCTGACGAAGGCGGTGACCGAGACCAGCCCAGCCAGCAGCGCGCATAGTGCTATCGGCAGATAGCTCGGGAACTGCAGCACCATGCTGTTCTCGCCGCTGGCGAAGGCGGCGCGCGCACCGACCCCGAGCCGCCAGGCAATCAGCGCCATGGCAAGTGCGTAGACGATGTCCCAGGTCGCGTCGATGCCGCGCTGCCAGCGCTGCGGCAGCTTGAGCGTGAAGGTGTCGACGAAGATATTGCCGCGCCGGAGCTGGCACCATGGCAGGAAGCAGAAGGCGGCGACGCCGGTCGCCATCTGCACCAGCTCGAAATCGCCCGGCACGCCGGCCTTGCCGACGAGGTCGCTACGCAAGGTCACGCTGACGACGACCGTCGTCGCCAGCACGATCAGCAACACGCCGCCCAGAAGCGCGACCGCCTGTACCGCCCTGTCGAAACCGGACGCCGTCCCTTCTGCCCCCGGTTCCGACATGGTGCTTACGTCAGGCCGCCTTTTCGTGCTTGGCCAGTGCAGCCCTTGCGCTCGCCAGCAGCTTCTCGCCGTCGAGGCCCTTGTCCTTGGCGGTCTTCAGCCAGCCCTCGATCACCGGCTCCGTGGTCTTGCGCCAGCGCGCGGCTTCCGCCTCGTCGAGCATGGTGATGGTGTTGCCGCGCTTGCGCACCATGTCGGAGACGACCACGGCCTGGTCGTCCCACATCTTGCCGGCCATGGCCGACGCCACAGCGCCGGAATTCTTGTCGATCACGGCCTTCAGATCGGCCGGCATCGCGTCGTATTTGGCGCGGTTCATCGCGAGGATGAAGGTCGCGGTATAGAGCGTCGGCGAGCCCGGGATTTCGGTGTGGAACTTGACCAGCTCATGCACCTTGAGCGCCGGGATCACCTCCCACGGAATCACCGCGCCGTCGATGACGCGCTGCGCCAGCGATTCCGGCACCTGCGGCACCGGCATGCCGATGGCGTTGACGCCGAGCGCCCGCAGCGCTTCGCCGGCCAGCCGCGTCGGGAAACGCAGCTTCAGGCCCTTGAGGTCGTCCATCGTCTTGATCGACTTGTTGGCGTGGATCAGGCCGTGATCATGCGCCCACAGGCAGATCGGCTTCACCTCGCGGAACTCCTGCGCAAGATTCGCCTCGGCGTAATCGGCCAGCGCCAGCGAGTTCACCAGACCGCGCTTGTTGGCGACGAAGGGCAGCTCGAAGGCCTCGACGCCGGTGAAGCGGCCCGGCGTCGAGCCCGGAAGCGTCCACACGATGTCGGCGACGCCGTCGCGGGCCTGGTCGAAGAGCTGCGGCGGCGTGCCGCCGAGCTGCATCGACGGGAAGATGTCGATCTTGATGCGTCCGTTCGATTCGGCCGCGACCTTGTCGGCCCAGGGCTTGAGGAACTTGGCGTGTCCGTTGGAAACGGGCGGCAGGAAGTGATGCATGCGCAGTGTCACCTCCTGCGCATTGGCGCGGGTGGCCCGCAGGACGGCGGGCGCGGCGACGGCGGAGCCAGCGAGTGTCAGGAATCGGCGGCGATCGAAACTCATCGTGGTCCCCTCCCAGGGATGTGCGTTTGAGCAGCTTGCCGGGTCATGCCATCGGCGCATGACAGGGCTGCTGCATTCGAGCGGCAACATGACCGGCAAAGCCTGGCGGATGCAAGCCTGAAGGCCGCGTTCCACATCTTCGCCAGGCAAAATAGTTGCCTAGGCAACCAATTCCGTCAAGCCGCGACATGGCGCTGCGTCATAATTCACGCATTGGTAGTAGATGTCTGATAAATACAACTAATGAGCGATGAACCGGAACAGTCGGAAGCAGTCCATCGGCGGTTGCTCAGCGAGAGCCGGATCGTGAACCGCCGCGCCCTGCGCGCCGACCAACAGGTCGGGATTGCCGGCGAAACCAGCTTCGCTGGCCGCATCGAACATATCCGCGCCTGTCTTGCGGCAGTCTGCGAGGACGCCTCGCCGGCGACTGCACTAAGCGCGACGGCAGGGCTCCGGCTTCTTGTGGCGCTTTCGACGCTTCCGGGCGGCGAACGCCGGCTCAGCCCACGCTGGCCGCTCGCCAAGGCGGGGGTCCTGCGCCTGTCGTCACGAGATGCGGCGGTGACGCTGCTCGATCTTGGCCGGGGCGGCGCCCTGCTCGCGCCGGTCGAGGGCCTTGCGGCGGGCCAGTCGCTCAATGCGGAACTCGTGCTGGGCGACGACCCTGCCCTGGCGGCGACCATCGCGACCGACGCCGACCGCCTTGTTCATCTCGCCTTCGCACCCGGGGCCACGGCTCATGCCGCAATGCTCGCTGACGAGATGCTGGATTGGGCGGCCCATTACGAAGCAGGGCTCTGGCAGGCGACGGCGCTGGCCAACGCCGTCGAGACCCTGTTCGAGATCGCAATCTCGGAAAACGTGGTTGAGCGGGACGATCTGTTCGTGGCGCGGCCTCGATCGGCAGGCGACCGCTCGGAAACGCTGTCATTGCAGCTGCAGGCCCTGATGGCGCAGGCGCTGCCGCTCTCGGACGAACTGGCCTATATCGCCGTGACCGACAGGAATGGTTTCACGACGTCCGTCGCCGGCCAGCGTTTAGGCAATGGCCAAGGCCTGGACGAACAAGGCCTGGACGAACAACGCCCGGACGAACACAAACCATCGGAAAACGCCGCTATGGACGCGGTCACCCTGCGCGCGGCGCGCTTCTCTGACAGGGCGCTCGTCCAAACCTATCGCCGGCGTCCCGGTCACGAGCCGCTCGGCGTGGTCGCCGATCTGTCGGCCCCGGTCGTCGTCCGGGGCCGTCGTTGGGGTTGCGTCCGGATCGGCCGCGCCTTGCCGAAGGCGGCGCGGGTCTGACGACCGGCTCAGGCCTGCGCAGGAATCCGCAGCACCCAGCCGGGCTGGATCAGGTCGGGGTTCTTCACCGGCGGCGTATTGGCCTTGACGATCTCGGTGTATTTCGCGCCCTGGCCCTTGCCGTAATGCGTCTCGGCGATCTTCCAGAGCGTGTCGCCCTTCTTGACCGTGTAGAACACGGCGGCCGGCGTTTCCTTGGTGACGATCAGCTCGGATTCGACCTGCGCGACGCCGACAGTGTTGCCGAGCGCGAGAATGATCTTCTCGGCCTCCTCGGTCGAAACCGACTTGCCCGAAACCTTCACCTTGTCGCCGTCGATCGAGATCGACACATCCGATGGAAGGCCGTGCCCGGCGAGTTCTTTTTGCAATGCGTCAGGCGTCGCCGCCTTCGCCTCGCCCGATCCGAAGATCTTGGCGCCGGCTTCCTTGATGAAACTGAACAGGCCCATTGATTTCCCCCATTTAGCGAGGCGAGCATCAAGCCCGCTCCAGGAAACAAGTTCAAGACGCATTCGGTTCCGTTCGCCCAAAGCAGTTTTCCGCATGGGACGGCTTTCGCGCGCCCGCCAGCGCTGGCACAAGCACGGCAACATCAACCGGAGCGCCACCATGCTGACCCTCGCCCAGGCCCAGACCCTGCTGACCGCCGCCCTTAGCCATGCCGACAAGGCCGGCTTCAAGCCGCTGGCGATCGCGGTGCTGGACGCACGCGGCGCGCAGAAGGCATTTGCGGCGCAGGACGGGACCAGCCTGAAGCGCGGCGAGATCGCAATCGGCAAGGCGCATGGCGCGGTTGCCATGGGCATCGGCTCGCGCGCTCTCCACAAGATGGCGCTGGACCGGCCCTATTTCGTCGAGGCCGCGACCCATGCGGTCGGCGGTTCACTGGTGCCGGTCCCCGGCGGCGTCCTCATCCGCGACGTCGCAGGCACGCTGCTCGGCGCGGTCGGCATTTCGGGCGACACCTCCGACAATGACGAGGCCGCCGCCGTCGCCGGCATCGCCGCAGCCGGGCTCGCCGCCGACACGGGCGCGTGACCTCACAGCTCGGGACTTTCCGGTTCAGGACTTGCCAGACGCCGCGCGAACCCTCATGTGACGCGCGGCGATGTCCGGTTTGCCGGATTTCTGGAATGGTTCAAAGGAAATCAGATGAGAGTCGAGGCAGAAGCCGGTGAGGTGGTCACCACCGACGTCGTGATCATCGGGGCCGGGCCGTGCGGGCTCTTCGCCGTGTTCGAGCTCGGCCTGCTCGATATCAGGGCCCATCTCGTCGACATCCTGCCCAAGGTCGGCGGGCAATGCGCCGAGCTTTACCCCGAGAAGCCGATCTACGACATTCCGGGCTTCCCGATCATCACCGGCCAGGGCCTGGTCGACAACCTCGTCGAGCAGATTAAGCCGTTCGGCCCCACCTTCCACCTCAACCAGATGATCGAGGCGCTGGAGCCTACGGGTACGCCTGACGCCCCGCGCTTCCGCGTGACGACCGATGCCGGCACGGTGTTCGAGACGAAGTGCGTCGTGGTCGCCGCCGGCGGCGGTTCGTTCCAGCCCAAGAAGCCGCCGATCCCCGGCATCGAGGCCTATGAGAACACATCCGTGTTCTACGCCGTGCGCAAGATGGAAGCGTTTCGCGGCCGCGACATCCTGATCGTCGGCGGCGGCGATTCCGCGCTCGACTGGACGCTGAACCTCCAGCCGATCGCAAACCGCGTCACCCTGATGCACCGCCGCGACGAGTTCCGCGCCGCGCCCCATTCCGTCGAGCAGATGCGCGCGCTGGTGGCGTCCGGCGCGATGGATCTGCGCTTCGGCCAGGTCACGGGGCTCGAAGGCGCAGAGATCGAAGGCGAAGGCTCGGCGCTCTCGGCCGCCATCTGCCGCGACGCAGCAGGCGAGACCTTCAGCATCCCCTGCAACACGCTGCTCCCCTTCTTCGGCCTGACCATGAAGCTCGGCCCGATCGCGCAATGGGGCCTGAACCTCAACGAGAACCTGATCCCGGCCGACACCGAGAAGTTCGAGACCAACGTGCCCGGCATCTTCGCCATCGGCGACATCAACACCTATCCCGGCAAGCTCAAGCTGATCCTCTCGGGCTTCCACGAGGCCGCCCTCGCAGCCCAGAAGGTCCACCGCTACGTCTATCCCGACAAGCGCCTCACCTTCCAGTACACGACCTCCTCGACATCGCTCCAGAAAAAGCTCGGGGTCGCGTGATGCTTGTGCGGGTGACGCCGGCCGCCTTCACTCGCTGACGATCGCCTGATCGAGAGCGTCGCAGTCCTTGTCAGCGGCACGCTGCAAGCGAAACACCGCGTCGCTCCTGCTGAAATCGATCATCTGGCTCTCGCCGTCGGAGAGCTTGCGGTTACGCCGCATCGGCAGGGATTCGTCCATGTGGACGGTCAGGGTCTCGCCCGATGCCGACAACACAGGCTCGGCCCCGCCGCCCTCGTCGCTTGCATCCTGCGAAATCGCGCAGACGATACCGGCCGCGCGCGGATAGCTGCGGATGCGGGTTGCGCCCTGCACGTCCCGGTTCGCCTCCGCGCTGAAGCGGCAATCGCCGATCGCCCGGAGCGGCTGCGCCACGTTGCGCCGCGTCGCCTCGATCCGGATCCGGCTCAGCGGCGGCACGCTGTCGATCGCCCCAGCGATGCGCTCGACCCTGAACGAGATCCGCATCGAAATCGTGCGCTGGGCCGGATTGGCGGCGAGATGCTTCGCGTCATAGGCCCTGACATAGCAGGCGCGCGAACCGAGCGTCTCGGCCATGATGCCCGGAAGCGCCAGCGCGGGCGCAGGCGCTGCGGCGAGACAGGCTGCGACAGCCGAAGCCCTGAGCATATCAAGCCCCCTTCGCAACAACCAGCCGAACGGCGCAGAGACCGGATGGTCCCGGTCCTGATCGTCTCACCGATCGGAGATCGCCGCAATCCGCGATGAGGGGCGGATGTCAGTAGGCGCGTGATGACGACATCTGCGGCCGCGTCTCGGCGGCCGGTGCGGCGGATCCCAGACGCAGCGTGGCGCGCGCCGGCTCAGACGGCACTGTCAGGGCCGCCGGCGGCAGGCCGCCCGGCCAGGCCGCGATGGCGGGACCGGCCGGCTGCGCCGGCATCGGCGCATCATCCTCGACCGCCTCCGGCGCGACCTTCTCGCGGAACTCGGCGATGGCGCCCTCGATCGGATTGAAGCTGAAGCGGACCTTGTGCGCGCCGGCGGGAACCTGCACGGCGCGAAACAGCACGTTCGCCTTGAGGATCTCGCTCTCGACGCCATCGACCGTCGCGCGCCACCAAGGGTGCCAGATGTCGTTGAGCACGACGAAGCCGCCTTGCGTCGTCACCACGTCGATCTCGACCTCGGTGTTCTCGTAACGCGTGAGCCTCACTTCGGCCGGCGTCGCCGCAACCGCAGGCCGCTCGGGCGTCGCCTCGCCGGGCTCGCTTTCGAGCAGCACGGCCTGGGTCGGATCGACATCAGGCCAACGTCCGCCGGACTTCATCATGTCGAAATCGGCGAGCCGCCAGCCGGGCACGAACTGCGCGCGCGGCAGGGCGCGCGGGTTCTCGTAGATGTAGCCCTCGGCCGTATAGGCGACGAGCCTGAGGTCGCCGTCGCGCAAGGTCTTGTCGACCTGCCCGATCGGCACGCGCGTCGCGATGTAGCGCAGGCCGAGAAAGTCGGCGAGCTTGCAGCGATAGGACGGGAACAGCGAGGTGAACTTGCGCTGGTCGGGGCCGGCGATGGTGTCGCGTGTGCCCACCGCGTCCGAGAAATCGGCGAGCCTGAGCGGGTTGTAGCCCAGCGTATGGTCGAAACCATGCACAAGTCCGGCATTGGGCCATTCGAAACCCATGCCGAGCAGTTCGACCCGGTCGCGACGCGGCGAACCCGCCGGCTGCGCGACCAGGCGCTTCAGCGCGGCGACGGTTTCGTTCTTCGTCTCGGGCCGCAGCACATCATAGATCTCGGGCGAGAGTGCCGTCGATTCATTGGGGCCGTTGTTGAGGCCAAGGTCGGCGCCGACAACGCCGGTGACCAGCATGGCGGCGGCGAGCGGGCCGAGACCCTGCCGCCACCGCACCAGCACGGCCAGCACCGCAGCTCCGGCGGCGAACCACGCCATCGCGAACAGGGACGGCTTCCACGCTTCGGCGAGATGCCCGGCCTTGCCGGACACCACGAGCGCGAGCGCGACGAGCAGCACGACCACACCGCCGAGGATCGCAAGATCGCGCCGGACCGGTCCAACCGCCGTCTCCGTGAGCACGCGATGCAGGATGTAGCCCGACAGCATCGCCCCGAGCGCGCCGATCAGGAAGGTCGCGTCGGCCGGGCGCCGAAACGCTTTCACGCCAGGCAGATACTCATAGACGAGGTGGAAGAACGGCGTGTAGCGACCGAGCGAAAACAGCACCATGAACAGGAACAGCAGCGACAGGGGCCGGATCGCCTTGTCCCAGAGCCAGCCCCGCGTCAGCCCGGGCGCGATCAGCAGCAGCAGCGGCAGCGCGCCGATATAGACCTGCCCCATGTTCTGGGACAGGAAAAGCTCCCTCGCGTCCCAGGAATTGCTGTAGGGCCCCCAGAATTCGACGGCGGGATCGCGCGCGCCGAACAGATCGGCGATAAACGCCGTCAGCAGCGAGGCCGGGTGCAGCGAACCGCGCCCCGCCTCGACGAGATCGACCGCCGGACGCGTCGTCGCCTCGGCGAAGAGCCAGACCCAGAGCAGCGGCAGCGCGATCGCGACGGCGCCGACGACGCCGGCCATGGTCGCTGGCCCGAGCGTCGCCCGGATCGCCGGCCAGCCGCCCGAGAGCCAATGCGCCATGACGAGGCCGATCAGGACATAAGCGCCCAGCAGCGCGACCTGGTCCGGCTCCAGCACCATCAACCCGGCGGCGAGACCCGCCAGCGCGCCATATCCCAGCGAGCCGCGCTGCAGCATGCGCGCGGTCAGCCAGAAGGCGATGGCGAAGAAGGCCAGGCTCGCAATCTGCCCGACATGCTGGACGCGCCACATCGAGGACGCGCCGAAAGCGAAGACCAGCGCCGCCATCAGGCCGCCGGCCGGGTGCCAGCCGCGGTCGCGGAAAACCATCAGCAAGGCGAGGCCGCCGGCCAAGAGGTGCAGCAGCACATAGGCATCGACCATCTGGAAGCTAGGCGACGGCGAGAACAGCGCCAGGATGATGGCGGGCGAGAAGATCAGCGACTGCGGATCGGCGATCTGGGGCGAGCCGCCGAAGACGTTATGCGTCCAGAACGGCGACTGGCCGCTGTGCAGCGCCTGCGCCAGAAACTGGATCTGGGCCTGGAAATGCGCCTTCGCATCGAACGGAATCGTCACCGCGCCCGAAAGCCAGGGCCAGCACAGCACCGTCCAGACACAAATGAAGACGATGGCCGCCAGCCTGTAGCTGACGCCCCTCTGCAAAATCGCGTTCAAGCGGACCCCCCGGTCCCCTCAGGCTTGGACGGTCCCCGATTGGAAACCAGCCTCCACCCTGTCAGTGGAAGCGACGATGCGGTTGGCGAGGTGAACCGAAACTGAATGAATCGGGGAATTCATTCAGGCCAAGTCGAGAACGGTCAAGGATCGGTGAGGATAACTGAGCGTTTCAGCGCGGATTCGCGAGCCAGGCCGCGACGATGCGCCTCTCCGCGGGCGTCATGCCCGAGAGGTTGTTGGGCGGCATGGCATGCGTCATCACCGCCTGCGCCCGGATCGCCTGCGCCTGCCGCGCTATGAAGGCAGGCTCATGCAGCAGCACGCCCTTGGGCGCGATCCCGATCCCCGGCCAGGAGGGCTGCGGCGCATGGCACATGGCGCAGCGGCCCGTCACAATGCTGGAAACCTCGTCGGGCGGTGGCGTCAGCCCGGCCAGCATGAGCGGCGCGGGATCGGGCAGCGGCGCCAGCCCCAGCCGTTCGCGTCCGCCGGGCGAGGACGCCATCGCGACCCAGAAGGCGAGCCAGAGCGCGACGATCGCCACGGCCCAGGTCCACCAGGGCGATTTCGCATGGTCGGCATGGCGGACATTGTAGAAATGCCGGATCAGCGCGCCCGCCACGATGACCAGCGCCACCAGCGCCGGGATCACCGCCGAGTTGGCGTAGGTCACCGGATAATGGTTCGACAGCATCACGAACAGCACCGGCAGGGTGATGTAGTTGTTGTGCATCGAGCGCTGCTTGGCGGCGCGGCCATGTTTCGGGTCGGGTTTCTCGCCCGCCATAAGGGCCGCGATCACCTTGCGCTGGCCCGGCATGATGTTGAAGAACACGTTGGCGGTCATGATCGTCGCCATCAGCGCGCCGGTATGGATCAGCGCGCCGCGCCCCGAGAACACGCTGGCGAAGGCCCAGCTTGCCGCCACGACATACCCAAAACCCAGCATCCCGAGCACGACGTCGTTCCTGCCCAGCGGCGACTTGCAGAGCCAGTCGTAGAACAGCCAGCCGAAGACCAGCGCAGCGATGCCGATGGCGCCTGCAGCGACGGGCGACAGCGCCATCACCGCAGGGTCGATCAGATAGAGCTCCGACTGCGCATAATAGACCCAGACCAGCAGGAAGAACCCGGAAATCCAGGTCCAGTAGGCCTGCCATTTATGCCACGTCAGGTGCTCGGGGAGGCGCGCAGGCGCGACCAGATATTTCCGCATCTCGTAGAAGCCGCCGCCATGGACCTGCCAGGCGACATATTGCTCGGGCTTAGCCCCCTCGCCCGTCGGCAGCGTCGCATCGCCCTTCAGCGACGCGTCGAGATGGATGAAGAAGAACGACGCGCCGATCCAGGCGATCGCGGTGATCACATGCAGCCAGCGCAGCAGCATGCCGCCCCATTCCAGGAGGTAGGGGTCAAGCACAGGCGGCGCGCCTGAACGATTGACGGGGACGAATCCGGGATTGCTTTTTCATGGCCGCGTCCAGACTAGAGTTTGCCTTTTCTGCAAGGCAAGCTTCGTTCCGACGAACAATCTCCGGGAAGGACGAATCGATTGATGGGACGCCTCTCGACGCATGTCCTCGACACGGTCCATGGCCGGCCCGCGCCCGGCGTCATGATCGCACTCGATCGGCTTGGCGCGAACGGCTCGCGCGAGCGCGTCGCGCAGACGATGACCAATCTGGACGGCCGCACCGATGCGCCGCTGCTGGCGGGCGAGGCGCTCATTGCCGGAATCTATGAAATCCAGTTCTCGATCGGCGCCTATTTCCGCGGGCTCGGCATGGTGCTGGCCGACCCGACCTTTCTCGACATCGTGCCGATCCGCTTCGGCGTCGCCGATCCGCAAGGCCATTACCACGTCCCGCTCCTGGCCACGCCCTGGAGTTATTCGACCTATCGCGGCAGCTGAGACCATGACCAATGACGCCTATCCGCGCGACCTCGCAGGCTATGGCCGCGACGCGCCCCATCCGCACTGGCCGGGGCAGGCCCGCATCGCCGTGCAGTTCGTGATCAATTACGAGGAAGGCGGCGAAAACAACATCCTGCACGGCGATGCAGCCTCGGAGGCTTTCCTCTCCGAGATCGTCGGGGCCGCGCCCTGGCCCGGCCAGCGCCACATGAACATGGAGTCGATCTACGAATACGGCTCGCGCGCCGGCTACTGGCGGCTCTGGCGCATGTTCACGGCTCGCGCCATGCCGGTCACGGTCTTCGCCGTGGCGAGCGCGCTTGGCCGCTATCCCGAAATCGTCGGCTCGATGCGGGAGGCCGGCTGGGAGATCGCCACCCACGGCCTGAAATGGATCGACTATCGCGATGTCTCCGCCGAGCGCGAGGCCGCCGACATCGCCGAGGCGATCGGCCTCCAGACCGAGTTGACCGGCGAACGCCCGCTGGGCTTCTACCAGGGCCGGACCTCGCAGAACACGACGCCGCTGATGATGCAGGAAGGCGGTTTCCTCTACACGGCCGACAGCTATGCCGACGAACTGCCCTACTGGCTCGAAGGTCCTGGCGGTCCGCAGCTTTGCGTGCCCTATACGCTCGACGCCAACGACATGCGCTTCGCAACGCCGCAGGGCTTCAACGCCGGCGACCAGTTCTTCGCCTATCTGAAGGACACGTTCGACACGCTCTACGCAGAGGGCGAGACCGCGCCGAAGATGATGTCGGTCGGGCTGCATTGCCGGCTCGTCGGCCGCCCCGGCCGGGCCGCGGCGCTCGCGCGCTTCCTCGACTATGTCGCCTCGCATGACCGGGTCTGGGTTGCGACGCGGCTCGACATCGCCCGCCACTGGATCAGGCAGCATCCGCCAGCCGGGGGGTATGTCCCGTCCAAAATCCCGAAGGCGCTCTTCGTCGAAGTCTTCGGGCGCGTCTGGGAGCATTCGCCCTGGGTGGCGCAGGCCGCTTTCGATACCGGCATCGGGCCGGCGCAGGACGACGCGTCCGGCCTCCATGCCGCGATGGCCGCCGCCATGCAGGCGGGCTCGCAGGGCCAGAAGCGCGCCCTGCTGCTGGCCCATCCCGACCTCGCCGGCAAGCTCGCAGCCGCCGGAGAGCTGACGCCGGAATCGACCAGCGAGCAGGCTTCCGCCGGGCTCGACCGGCTCTCGAGCGACGAGCGCGTCCGCTTCACCGCCCTGAACGAGGCATACAAGGCCCGCTTCGGCATCCCCTTCATCATCGCGGTTAAGGGGCTGACCAAGGACGAGATCGTCGCGGCCTTCGAGGCGCGGCTGGCGAGCTCGCGTGAGCAGGAGTTCGAGACGGCCTTGCGCCAGGTGGAGAAGATCGCGCTGATCCGGCTGCGCGAGTTGCTGCCGGGCTGACTACAATCCGCTGACCAGATGCCCGCCATCGACCGCCACCACCGCGCCGGTCATGAAGCGCGAGGCGTCGGAGCAGAGCAGCAGCAGCGGCCCGTCGAGATCGGCGAGATCGGCGGCGCGGCGCATCGGCACGCGGCTGAGCAAGGCCCGGCCCTGCTCCGTCTCGAAGAAATCGCGGTTGAGATCGGTGATGACGTAGCCCGGCGCCAGCGCATTCACCCGCACCTTGTAGCGCGCCCATTCCAGCGCCAGCGATTTGGTCAGCTGGATCAGCCCGGCCTTGGCCGCCGAATAGGGCGCGACCGAGACCGCGACGCGCTCGCCGAGAATCGAGGCGATGTTGACGATCGAACCGCCCGTCTCCTGCTTCGCCATGATCCGGGCGGCGCTTTGGGCCGCGAAAAAGCAGCCCTTCAGGTTGATGTCGAGATGGGCGTCCCATTGCGCTTCGGTGATTTCGAGTGCTCGCTCGGGCTCGGCGACGCCGGCATTGTTGATCAGCACGTCGAGACCGCCGAGTGCCGCGCTCGCCTCGGCAAGCCCGGCTTCGATCGCAGACACCGACCCGACATCGAGCGCAAGCGGAACGACCTTGCCCGGCAAATCCGCACAGTCCCGCGCCAGCGCCTCAAGCCGCTCGAGCCGGCGCGCGGCGGCGACGACATGCGCCCCCTCGCCTGCCAGAACACGTGCGAAATGCGCGCCCAGCCCCGATGACGCGCCGGTCACCAGAACCCGCTTGCCCTTGATATCCGCGCTCATGCTCAACCTCAGCCCTCATCCTGAGGAGCGGCCGAAGGCCGCGTCTCGAAGGATGCTCCCGATGTCTCCGGAGCTTTCTGGAGCATCCTTCGAGACGCCGCTTTGCGGCTCCTCAGGATGAGGGCCGAAGCCGGACGAATGCAACTACCGCCTCTTCAGGCAGCACGCATTTCCGGCACCGCCTCACCCACATGTCGAAGATCGGCGATGAAGCGGGCGCGCTCGCGCTGCTGCGAGGCTTCGTCGGGCAGACGCAGCAGATAGGACGGATGCACCGTCGCAAGCAGCTTCGTCCCGTCGTCGAGCGCAAGCGCGCGCTCGCGCACCGAGGCGAGCGAGCCGGTGTGGCCCGTCAGCGCCCGTACAGCACTCGCGCCCAGCGCGACAATCAACTTCGGCCTGACGAAGTCCCGCTCCAGCCCGAGCCAGAACCGGCAAGCGGTGATCTCGGCCGCATTGGGTTTCTCATGGATGCGGCGCTTGCCCCGCACCGTGAACTTGAAGTGCTTCACGGCATTGGTGACATAGGCGCGAGATCGATCGAGCCCGGCTTCGGCCAGCGCCCCATCGAACACCTGTCCGGCCGGTCCCAAGAAAGGCCTGCCCGCCAGATCCTCCTGGTCGCCCGGCTGCTCGCCGACGAACATCACCGGCGCATCCATCGGACCTTCGCCGAACACCGTCTGCGTCGCGTCCTGGCACAGCCCGCACAGCGTGCAGTCGCGCGCCGCCTTTGCCGCCTCTTCCCAGCTTTGCGGAATCTCGCCGTCCCGCTGCATCGGCTCGGGCTGCCGCTGCGTCTGCCTCAGATGCCGCTCGGGCGGCTGGGTCGGCGCGGTCGCGACCATCGCCTCGGCGCGCCGGCCAGCGCCTGCGATCAGCGGCGCGATCAGTTCGGCCTCGGGGAGGTTGCGCCAGTATTTCTCCGGCATCTCGGCCTTCATCGCCTTGATCTTGAGTCGGGCCGGATTGAAGATATTGGCGTAATAGGTCAGCCAATAGGCCTCCATCGCGTCCTCATTGGGCGCATCGGCCTTGGTGGCACCCTGCGTGAGGTGCAGCGTCGCACCGTCCCAGTGCAGCGAGCGTAGTGGTGTCAGGATCGACCAGCGCATCGCCGAGAAGCGCTTCACGAAGAAGGACGAGACGCGCTCGACGATGAAATGCTCGGGCTCGAACCAGGCGACATAGGCTTCCCGGCTTTCGGCGTCGCGCACCTCACGAAAGCGCACGAACGCCGTCATCTTGTGCATGTCGCGCCGCACCGCCCGCGCCATCGCGTCAGCGCGGTGGACGTCCGGATCCGTCGCGACCTTGAGCAAATGCGGCTCCTGCTGAAGGCGCAGGAGCAGGCGATAGAGCAGCGAGAGGCGCTCGGGATCGCGATGGCAGACCACCTGCGCCGCCAGATCGGGAAACTCGCGCGGGACCTTGAGTTCCGGGCCAGCGACAGGCGCAGCCTCGTCGATCGTCTCGCCATCGAACAGGCTCGACGCCTCGTCGCCCACGACCCATGCGATATCGCCTGGCGGCACGCTACGCTGCGCCAGCAGCCGCGCCTGCCGCCGCCAGCCCTCGAAATCGGCAGGATGGGCGAGGCGCGCGACCTGCATCAGAACAGCGCCAGTTGCTGCGGCCGGGGCGCGAGATGCGCGCGCAGGCGCTCGCTGTCGAGTAGGGCGCCCGGCCGCCAATCCGTCGTGACGATGAAATTGCGCAGCACCGTGAGCGAGCGGGCCAGCCGCCCGACATCGTCGAGCCGTAGAGATCGAAAGCGGCGCATCTCGATGATGCGCTTGACGCTGCGCGTGCCGAGCCCGGGCACACGCAGCAGCGTCTCGCGATCGGCCCGGTTGACGTCGACCGGGAAGCGCGCGCGATGGCGCAGCGCCCAGGCGAGCTTGGGATCGACCGACAGATCGAGCATCTCGCCAGACGCGTCGTCGAGGATCTCGCCGACCTCGAAGCCGTAGAACCGGGTCAGCCAGTCGGCCTGATAAAGCCGGTGCTCGCGCATCAGCGGCGGCTCGGACAGCGGCAGTTGCGCGGACGAATCCGGGATCGGGCTGAACGCCGAGTAGTAGACCCGCCGTAGGCCAAAACTGCCGTAGAGCTGCGCGCTGCGCTGCAGGATGGCGGCGTCGCTCGCCCCGTCCGCGCCGACGATGAGCTGGGTGCTCTGCCCTGCCGGGGCAAAACTCGGCGCCTTGCGCGACACGGCCCGCTCGGCCTTGCCCTCCTCGATCCTGAGCTTCAGCCCGCCCATCGCGGCGCTGATCTCGCGCGGGCGCTTTTCCGGCGCGAAGCGCTTCAGCGAGATCTCGCTCGACAGCTCGACATTGACCGAGACGCGATCTGAATAGAGCCCCGCCTGCGCGACGAGGTCGGGGCTGGCGCTCGGGATCAGCTTGAGATGGATGTAACCACGGAAGTCGTGGACTTCGCGCAATGTCTGCGCCACCCGCACCATCTCGGCCATGGTGTAGTCCGGCGAGCGGATGATGCCCGAGGACAGGAACAGGCCCTCGATATAGTTGCGCTTGTAGAAGTTCAGCGTGAGATCGACGACCTCCTCGACCGAAAAGCGCGCGCGCCGCACATTGCTCGACGAGCGGTTGATGCAGAAGACGCAGTCATAGCTGCAGAAATTCGTCAGCAGGATCTTCAGCAGCGAGATGCAGCGCCCGTCGGGCGCATAGGAATGGCAGATGCCCGACCCGGTGGTCGATCCGATGCCTTTCCCCCCGAGAGAATCCCGTTTGGTCGTGTTGCTGGAAGCGCAGGAGGCGTCGTACTTCGCCGCGTCGCTCAGGATTTCCAGCTTCTCCATCACCGTCGGCTGTGCCACGACCCATCCTTATGTTCGCCGTATGTTCTATCGCAGCCCGTCGCCCTCTGCCAGCCGCCGCCCTCGTGACGGTTCGCCGCAGCCGAGGCTCGCAGGCAACGTTGGGGAACACACAACCGTCAACCGCGTTGTCGCAGCAGGTTCGTCACAGGAGAGACCCATGTTTCGCCTTCTTCTCATCATCGCCGTTCTGGCGATCGGCTACGACGCCGTCGTCCATCAGGGCGCCTACACGCGCAACGCCTGGACCAGCGTCGTCGGCATGACCGATTCGGCGGTCAACAGCGCCCGCGAATTCAGTCGCGGGACGCGCGAGGAAACCCGCACGCAGATCAACTGAGCGGGCTTTCCATTCAGTTTCGAGCCGGCGGCCCAACGGGGTCGCCGGCTTTTTCATGTCGCCTCGGCCAAGCCGAAACGTCCCGCCGAAACATCCCGCATTGCAGCGAATTCGGCTGGACAGGGCGAGGCGTAGCCGTGATGCTCCGCGCGGTCGAAACAGTCGGGATTGCGTCGCTTGAACGAGACAGCCCTGCAGGCGAGCCCTGCAATCAGCGCCGATTCGGCCAAAATGGTCGAGACGCTCAAGGCGGAGATCGTCAGGAAGCTGACCTATTCGCTCGGCAAGAACCCCTCGGTCGCCCAGCCCCATGACTGGCTGACAGCCGGCATCCTGGCGGCTCGCGATCATGTCGTCGATGTCTGGCAGCGTTCGACCCGCGAGAGCTACAAGACCGGGCGCAAGCGCGTCTATTACCTCTCGCTCGAATTCCTGATCGGCCGCTCCTTCGCCGATGCCCTGAACAATCTCGGCCTGACCGGCCCGATGGCGCAGGCGATGGCCGATCTCGGCGTCGATCTCGCCGCGATCGAGACCATCGAGCCCGACGCAGCCCTCGGCAATGGCGGCCTGGGCCGTCTCGCGGCCTGCTATCTCGAAGCCATGGCCTCCACAGGCGTGCCGGCGCTCGGATACGGCATCCGCTACGATCACGGCCTGTTCAAGCAGCGCATCGAGAACGGCAAGCAGGTCGAGATTCCCGAGGACTGGCTCTCCTTCCGCAACCCCTGGGAGTTCGAGCGCCGCGAGAGCGCCTACCAGATCGGCTTCGGCGGCAGCGTCGCCCCCACCGGCAAACCCGGCGAGGTCGCCTGGACGCCCGAGGAGACGGTCTTCGCCGTTGCTTATGACACGCCGATCATCGGCTGGCGCGGCCGCGACGCCACGACCTTGCGTCTCTGGCGCGCGCGCGCGTTGCACCCGCTCTCGCTCGACGCCTTCAACCAGGGCGATCTCGTCGGGGCCGTCGCCGAGCGCAACCGCGCCGAGGCGATCTCGAAGGTGCTCTACCCCAACGATTCCACCCCGGCCGGGCAGGAGTTGCGGCTGCGGCAGGAATTCTTCTTCACCTCGGCCTCGCTGCAGGACCTTGTCAGGCGGCACTACCGTCAGTTCGGCACGCTCGACACGCTGCCCGACAAGGTCGCGATCCAGCTCAACGACACCCATCCGGCGCTCGCCGTCGCCGAGTTGATGCGGCTCCTGATCGACCAGCACGGCATGGCCTGGGAGAAGGCCTGGGCGCTGACCAGCGCCACTATCTCCTACACCAACCACACCCTGCTGCCCGAGGCGCTGGAGACTTGGCCGGTGGCGCTGATAGAGCGGCTGCTCCCGCGCCACATGCAGATCATCTTCGCCATCAACGCCCGTTTCCTCGAAGGCGTGCGCCGCTCGGCCGGCGGCGAAAACGTCGATCTCGCCGCGATCTCGCTGATCGACGAGCATCACGGGCGGCGCGTGCGCATGGCGCATCTCGCCTTCGTCGGCTCGCACACCGTCAACGGCGTCTCGGCGCTGCATTCCCGGCTGATGCAGGAGACGGTGTTCGCCCCGCTGCACGCGGTCTTCCCGAGCCGCATCACCAACGTCACCAACGGCATCACGCCACGGCGCTGGCTGCTCGGCGCCAATCCCGGCCTCACGAAAATCCTGGAGGAAATCTGCGGCGCAGGCGTCTCCGACGACATCACCCAGATCAGCCGGCTGGCGCAGCATTGCAGCGATGCGGGCCTGCGGCAGCGGCTTGCCGCCGTCAGGCGTCACAACAAGCTCAAGCTCGCCAAGCTCGTCCAGCATGAGACCGGCGTCCTGCTCGATCCTGACGCGCTCTTCGACATCCAGATCAAGCGCATCCACGAATACAAGCGCCAGCTGCTCAATATCCTCGAGACGATCGCGCTCTACGACGCGATGCGCGCCGAGCCCTATCGCGACTGGGCGCCGCGCGTGAAGATTTTCGCCGGCAAGGCCGCGTCGAACTATGGCACGGCCAAGGCGATCATCAACCTGATCAACGACGTCGCGACCGTGGTGAACAACGACATCACCACGCGCGACCGGCTCAAGGTCGTGTTCCTGCCGAATTACAATGTCAGCGCAGCCGAGGTGATCATACCCGCAGCCGATCTCTCCGAGCAGATTTCGACCGCCGGCATGGAGGCGTCGGGCACCGGCAACATGAAGTTCGCGCTGAACGGCGCGATCACCATCGGCACCCTGGACGGCGCCAATATCGAGATCGGCGAGCGGGTCGGCGAAGAGAACATCGTCATCTTTGGGATGACGGCCGAAGAGGTCGCGGCGGCCAAGCGCGATCCGCGCCCGACCGAGCAGGTTATCGCTTCGGCACAGCATCTCGAAGGTGTGCTCGAGGCCGTCGCCGGCGGGGTCTTTTCACCGGGCGAGCGCGACCGTTATCGCGGCCTCGTCGACAGCCTGCGCGCCAGCGACTGGTTCATGGTGCTGAGCGATTTCGAGAGCTACCGGCTGGCGCAGCGCCGCGTCGACGATCTGTGGGCCGACCAGGCGCGCTGGTGGCGCAGTTCGATCATCAACACCGCCCATTGCGGCTGGTTCAGCGCCGACCGCTCGATCCGCGAGTACGCCGAGCGCATCTGGCGCATACCCGCGACCCCTGCGCCCCAGGGCTGAGGCACTTGACCCTGCCCTGGCGGATCGAGCCCTGCCGGCTGCCGGCGCGGATGGGCGCGACGGTCGCGCCCGGGGGCGTCGCCTTCGCGGTCTTCTCGCGAAACGGCGAACGAATCGACCTCTGCCTGTTCGACGATGCGGGCGAGGTCGAGACCGCCCGGATGCCCCTGCCCTGCCGCAGCGGCGACATCCATCACGGCTTCTTGCCAGGAGCCAAGGCAGGTCAGCGCTACGGGCTCCGCGCGAGCGGGCCCTGGCAGCCCGAACGCGGCCACCGCTTCGACGCGACCAAGCTGCTGATCGACCCTTATGCCACGACGGTCGATCGGCCTTTCCGCTGGGATGCGCGGTTGGCGCAGCACGGCATCGAGACCGGCGACCTCGTGCCACGCTGCATCGTAGCGGAGACCCTAGCGCCTTGTCTGGCGACGCCCGAAGCGACGCCCGCCTTCATCTACGAGCTGGCCGTAAAGTCCTTCACGATGCGCCATCCCGCCGTGCCGGAGCCCCTGCGCGGCACGCTGGCGGCGCTGACCGAGCCGGCGATCCTCGCCTATCTCCAGCGCCTCGGCGTCAGCCATGTCGAGTTGATGCCGGTCGCGGCCTGGATGGACGAACGCCACCTGCCGCCGCTCGGCCTGTGCAACGCCTGGGGCTACAACCCGGTCAATTTCTTCGCGCTCGATCCACGCCTCGCGCCCGGCGGCGGCGGCGATCTCCGCCGACTCTGCGCGGCCTATCGTGCAGCCGGCATCGGCGTGATCCTCGACATCGTCCTCAACCACACCGCTGAGAGCGACGAGCATGGCGCGACGATCTGCCTGCGCGGCCTCGACAACGCGATCCACTATCGCCACGCGATCGACGACCCCGGTCGCCTCGTCAACGACACCGGCTGCGGCCACACGCTGGCGCTCGACCGCGCGCCTGTCGTGCGCATGGCGATGGATGCGATGCGGTACTGGCGATCGCTTGGCGTCGCTGGCTTCCGGTTCGACCTTGGCACGGTGCTGGGTCGGTCGGACACGGGCTACTCTCAGGATGCGCCGCTTTTTGCCGCGATCGGACAGGACCCCGATCTGTCGCAGGCCATCCTGATCGCCGAGCCATGGGACATCGGCCCCGGCGGCTATCGGCTCGGCGAGTTCCCCGCACCCTTCGCAGAGTGGAACGGCCGCTACCGCGACGATGTCCGGCGCTTCTGGCGCGGCGATTCCGGCATGGCGGGCGCATTGGCGACGCGGCTCGCCGGCTCGTCGGACCTCTTCGCCGCCCGTCATCGCGGCCCGAACGCCTCGATCAACTTCATCTGCGCCCATGACGGCTTCACGCTCGCCGACCTCGTTGCTTATGAGGCCAAGCACAACGAAGCCAATGGCGAGGGCAACCGCGACGGCGACGCCGACAGCCATAGCTGGAACAATAGTGTCGAGGGGCCGAGCGACGACAAGGCCGTGAGAGAGGCCCGCGACCGCGACGTCCGTGCGCTGCTGGCGACGCTCTTCCTCTCGCGCGGCGTCCCGATGATGACCGCCGGAGACGAGTTCAGCCGGACTCAACATGGCAACAACAATGCTTACTGCCAGGACAATGGAGGGTTTTGGCTCGACTGGGCCAATGCCGACGACGCTCTGATCGAGTTCGTGGCAGAGCTGTCGCGGCTACGTCGCGAGCACGCCTTGCTGCGAGCGAACGCTTTCCTCACCGGGCGGCCGGCGGCAGATGGCCTGCCGCTCGATGCGCTCTGGCTGAAGCCGGACGGCGCACCCATCAGCGACGGGGAGTGGGGTGACCTCGATGCGTTTGCGCTGCTGTTGTCGGGCCGGGAGGCGAGCCTGTTGATCGCGATCAATCGCGGGCGCAACTCGACGTGTCTGTCGTTTCCGGATGGCAATTGGCGACGTCTTTTCAGCTCCACCACCGGCGCGCACGAAGCAATGCTGCCGGCGCGTAGTCTCGGCCTGTGGACCCGCTAACGACCCCTCTCCGTCATGGTCGGGCTTGTCCCGACCATCCACGTCCTCGTTGGTTGAGCCCTACGCCCAAGACGTGGATGCTCGCCACAAGGGCGGGCATGACGGCGGAGGCAAACCTCACTCACATCAGCACGATCAGCGACCGCGGCGACAGCGTGATCTCGCTGTCGGCCTTCAGCCCCTTCCGGCCCTCGTCGGAGCCCGGTCCGGTCTCGGTGTCGAGCACGACCGACCATGATCCCGCCTTCACCCGCGCCGGAATCGTGAAGACGACGTCTCCGTCGAAGGCGTTGAAAAGAATCAGCGCCTCGTCGCCGCCCTGCTCAACATCGGGCATGTGCAGCAGGAGCCCGATGGCGCGCAGGCCCTCATCGTCCCAATGCTCCTCCTGCTGGTCGCCGCCGGCCGGATTGACCCAGCGCAGCACGCAGCCGTCGCGGAAGCCGGCCCGCCTGAAGATCGCGTGGTCAGCCCGCAGCTGCGTCACGCGCTGCACGAAGGTCGTCAAAGCCTTGTCGCGCTCGCTGATCCGGTCCCATTTGATCCAGCCGAGTTCGTTGTCCTGGCAGTAGACGTTGTTGTTGCCGTCGTTGGAATGGCCGAGTTCGTCGCCGGCCAGGATCATCGGCGTGCCGTGAGAGAGCAGCAGCGTCGCCAGCAGATTGCGCTTCTGGCGCTCGCGGGCGGCGATGATGCCTTCGTCGTCCGTCGGCCCCTCGACGCCGAAATTGAACGACAAATTGTGGCCGTGGCCGTCCTTGTTGTCCTCGCCATTCGCCTCGTTGTGCTTCTCGTTGTAGGAGACGACGTCGTTCAGCGTGAAGCCGTCATGGGCGGTGATGAAGTTGACGCCCGCCCAGGGACGGCGGCCGCGCTGGTCGTAAACGTCGCCCGAGCCCGTGACGCGCGCCGCGAGATCGCGCACGATGCCCTCCTCGCCCTTCCAGTAGGCGCGGGCCGTGTCGCGATACTTGTCGTTCCACTCAGCCCAGCCCGGCGGAAAGCTGCCGACCTGATAGCCGCCCGGTCCGATGTCCCAGGGCTCCCCGACGAGCTTGACCTTGCGCAGCACCGGGTCCTGACCCATCGCGTCGAAGAAGCCGCCGCGCTGGTCGAAACCATGCGGCTCGCGGCCGAGGATGGTGCCGAGATCGAAGCGGAAGCCGTCCACCTCCATCACCTCGACCCAGTAGCGCAGCGAATCCAGCACCATCTGGAGCACGCGCGGATGGCTGGTGTTGACCGTGTTCCCGGTGCCGGTGTCGTTGATGTAGAAGCGCGGATCGTCCGGCATGGTGCGGTAGTAGGAAAAATTGTCGATGCCCTTGAAGGAGAGCGTCGGCCCCATCTCGTTGCCTTCCGCCGTGTGGTTGTAGACCACGTCGAGGATCACCTCGAGGCCGGCGTCATGGAACTTGCGCACCATGTCGCGGAAGGAGGCGAGACCGCCTGAGCCGAGATAGCGCTTCATCGGCGCGAAGAAGCCGATCGTGTTGTAGCCCCAGTAATTCGTCAGCCCCTTGGCTTCGAGGTGATGGTCGTCGAGATAGGCATGCACCGGCAAAAGTTCGACCGAGGTCACGCCGAGGCTCTTGATGTAATCTACGATCTCCTGCCGGCCGAGACCGTCCACGGTCCCGCGCATCGCCTCGGGCACGCCCCTGTGCAGCTTGGTGAAGCCGCGCACATGCGTCTCGTAGAAGATCGTCCGGTCCCACGGCACTGACGGCCCGGCCGGACGTGCGGGATCGGCCATGAAGCCGCTCACCACGCATTTGGGCGTGAACGGCGCACTGTCGAGTTCGCTGAAAGTCAGGTCAGGGTCGGCCTCAGCGCCGACATCGTAGCCGTAATGCGCATCGTTCCAGACGATCTCGCCGGCATAGTCCTTGGCGTAGGGGTCCAGCAACAGCTTGTTGGCGTTGAAGCGGTGGCCTTCCTCCGGCGCAAAGCGGCCGTGGACGCGGTAGCCATAGAGCTGGCCCGGCTTCACGCCGGGAAGATAGCCGTGCCAGATCTCGTCGGTGAACTCCGGAAGCGTGATGCGGGCGGTCTCGTGCTGGCCGCTCTCGTCATAGAGGCAGAGTTCGACACGCTCGGCATAGGCCGAGAACAGCGCGAAATTGGTGCCCTCGGAATCGGGCGTCGCGCCCAGATCGCTGCCATACCCAGCCTTGACCTCGATCGCGCCCTGCTCAGCCATTGAATTGCCCCCGTCGCGAGCAGGACGGACGGGGCTCGCGGGTCAGCCGCAATCACCTCGTCGCAATTCTGGTTCAGACCTGTCGCAGGGCAGGCAACGCGCCCTATATCCCGTGAGTTCCCCGCGAACGGTCCCGGATTTGCATCTTTATTTTGCAGCGCAATATGGAACCCTGACAACGTCGCTTGTGTTATCCTGCATCAGGCACCGAGGCATGAACTGATGGCCGAGTCGTCAAAGCAGTCTGTGATGGACGCGGTTTCCGCGACATCAGGTCATGCCTTGACCTATGCGGCGGCGGTCAAGGACGGCCCGCCCGAGTTGGTCTCGCGGCTTCCCGTCACCACGAAACTTCTCTTCGTCACCTCCGAGATGGGCGATTTCGTCAAGGCTGGCGGGCTTGGCGAAGTCTCCGCCGCCCTGCCGCGCCAGTTGCGCGCGCTCTGTGACGTTCGCGTCCTGATCCCCGGCTACCGGCAGGTGCGCGCAGCCAGGCCGGCGATGGACATCGTCGCGCAGATGCCGCGCACGGCGAGCCTGCCGCCCTGGTCGCTCGGCCGCTTCAGCACGGCCGACGGTCTCGTGATCTACGCCGTGCTCTGCGACGAACTTTACGACCGCGAGGGCTCGCCCTACGGCCCATACACTGGCGGCGATTTCAGCGACAACGACATCCGCTTCGCCAGGCTCTCGCTTGCGGCCGCCGAGCTTGCTGCCGGCGAGGCCGACCCGAACTGGAAGCCCGACATCCTGCACGTCAACGACTGGCCCTCCGCCATGTCGCCAGGCTATCTGCGCTGGAAGGGGCTGACCACGCCCTCGATCCTGACGATCCACAACCTCGCCTATCAGGGGCTCTACCAGCCGGGCCGCATGAGTGCGCTCGGCATTCCCGACCTCGCCTTTTCGGTGAACGGCGCCGAATTCCATGGCAAGATCTCGTTCCTCAAGGCCGGCATCTTCTACGGCTCGCATGTCACCACCGTGAGCGAGACCTATGCCAGCGAGATCACCACCGCCGAGCATGGCTGCGGACTGGAAGGCCTGCTCAGGACCCGCATGGACGAGGGTCGGCTGACCGGCATCGTCAACGGCATCGACGATAGCTGGACCTCGCCGGCCGTCGGCGAGAAGGCCATGTCCGAGCGCGTGCGGCAATGGAAGCGCCAGAGCGCCGCCGAGATTCGCAAGACTTTCGAACTGCCGGAATCGAAGGGCCCGCTGTTCTCGATCATCTCGCGGCTGGTCCACCAGAAGGGCATCGACCTCTCGATCGAGGCCGCCGAGACCATCGTCGCCAATGGCGGTCAACTCGTCGTCACCGGTCGGGGCGAGCCGCGGCTTGAGGACGCGATCGAGCGGCTGGCGCGTCAGAACCCGGAGTCGATTGCGGCGCGTATCGGCTTCGACGACGCCGAGGCGCGGCGCATCTTCGCGGCGAGCGATTTTCTGCTGATGCCGTCGCGCTTCGAGCCTTGCGGCCTGAGCCAGATGTATGCCCAGCGTTTCGGCGCGCTGCCGATCGCCTACCGCACCGGCGGGCTGGTCGACACGATCGAGGACGGCCTTTCGGGCTTCCTGTTCTCGTCGCTGACGGGGGCGGGCCTGACCTCGGCTGTGACGCGGGCGCTCGCCGCCTACCGGTCAAAACGCGCCTTCAAGCAGATGCGCGAGCATGCGATGGCCAAGCGCTTCGACTGGAGCCGCCCGACGCATCGCTACGCCGATGTCTACGCCCGGGCGCTCGCCGCCTGACCGCCGATCCGCTCAGGCCGGTTTCGATTTCGGGCTTGCCGCAGCCTTGCGGGTGGTCGCCTTCGGCTTGGCTGCATTGCCCGCTGGCTCGCTTGTGCTGGCCGCGACGCGCTCCTGTGCCTGCCGCCAGTGCTCGGCGTCGCGGCCGACCGGCTTCCCCTCCGCCTCCCAGATCGCATAGGCGGTATCGCGGACGATCTGTTCCCGGCTCATTTGCATTCTCCCTATCGCGAGTTTCGATATCCGTGGGACAACAGCGGGGTCGAACCATGGTTCCGTCGCGCAGTCCCGCAGGAAACTCAGCCGGCATGCAGGAACGGAACCAGCCTCCGCTGCGTTGCACCATCGCACACTCGGCCACCGTCGCGCCATTGTGCGACAGGCAGGACAAGACACGATGACGCGCCAGATTCCGCTCCGCCTTCCCGGTTTGCCGATCCACGACCGCGAGCAGTTGGAAGCGGGAACGCATCCCGATCCGTTCTCGATTCTCGGCAAGCACCAGGTCGGCGAGCATTGCTTCGTGCGCGCTTTCCTGCCCGGCGCGACCTATGTCGAACTCGTCACCGGCGAGGGTGAAACGCGCCGGACAACCGCGATGGTCGATCATGGCGGCGGCCTGTTCGAGGGCTTATGTCCCGCTGAGGCGCATTACCGCCTGCGCGCGGCCTGGCCGGGCGGCATCAGCGAAGCAGCCGACCCCTACAGCTTTGGCCTGCTGCTGTCCGAGGACGATATCTACCTTTTCGCCGAAGGTCGGCATTTCGATCTGGCGACCCGTTTCGGCGCGAACCTGCGCACCATCGACGGCGTCGATGGCGTGCTCTTCGCCGTCTGGGCGCCCAATGCCGGCAGCGTCGCCGTCGTCGGCGAGTTCAACGTCTGGGACCAGCGTCGCTTGCCGATGCGCCGGCGGCTGGGGCCCGGCATCTGGGAACTCTTCGTGCCCGGCCTGACCGCGGGCACGATCTACAAATACGCCATCACCACGCCCTCGGGCGAGCGCCTGCCCTGGAAGGCCGACCCGCTGGCGCGCCGCACCGAACTCCCCCCGCGCACCGGCTCGATCGTCGCCGAGGCACCTGCCTTCGCATGGAGCGACGAGGCCTGGCTGAAGCAGCGCGAGACCGCCCATCCCATGTCGGAGCCGATGTCGACCTACGAGGTCCATGTCGGCTCCTGGCTCAGGACCGAATGGGGCCAGATGGGCTCATGGGCGGAAGCCGGCGACCGGCTGGTCCCCTATCTGCAGCATATGGGCTTCACTCATGTCGAGTTGCTCCCGATCACCGAGCATCCCTTCGGCGGCTCTTGGGGCTACCAGCCGCTGGCGCTGTTCTCGCCGACGGCGCGGCTCGGCACGGCCGAGGATTTCGCCCGCTTCGTCGACAAGGCCCATGCAGCCGGGATCGGCGTGATTCTCGACTGGGTGCCGGCGCATTTCCCGTCCGACGCGCATGGCCTCGCCCGCTTCGACGGCACGGCGCTCTACGAGCACGAGGACCCGAGGCAGGGCTTCCACCGCGACTGGAACACGCTGATCTACAATGTCGGCCGGCGCGAGGTGCGCGGCTTCCTGATCGCCTCGGCGCTCTGGTGGGTCGAGACCTTCCATCTCGACGGCCTGCGCGTCGATGCGGTCGCGTCCATGCTCTACCGCGATTACAGCCGCCCGCCCGGCGAATGGGTGCCCAACGAATATGGCGGCCGCGAAAACCTCGAGGCGATCTCGTTCTTCCAGGAGCTCAACACGCTGGTCGGCGCGCGCGGGCGCGGCTCGGTGACGATCGCCGAAGAGTCCACCGCCTGGCCCGGCGTCACCCAGCCGGTCCATCATGGCGGCCTTGGCTTCCACTTCAAATGGAACATGGGCTGGATGCACGACACGCTGCGCTATTTCGCGCGCGATCCGATCCATCGCGGCCATCACGGCGACGACGTCACCTTCGGCCTGATCTACGCCTTCTCGGAGAATTTCGTGCTGCCGATCTCGCATGACGAGGTCGTGCATGGGAAGGGATCGCTGATCTCGCGCATGCCCGGCGACGACTGGCAGCGCTTTGCAAACCTGCGCCTGTTCCTGGCGATGATGTGGGCCCATCCCGGCAAGAAGCTGCTTTTCATGGGCTGCGAATTCGGGGCGGAAGACGAGTGGAGCGTGGACGCGCCCTTCCCCTGGCCACACCCGTTCGACGAGCGCCGCAAGGGCGTCTCGACACTGGTGCAGGACCTGAACGCGCTTTATCGCAGCACGCCGTCGCTGCACCGGATAGATCATGCGCCCGAGGGCTTCGCCTGGGTCGTCGGCAACGATCCTGCCTACTCCATCTTCGCCTTCAGCCGCTCGGGCGGCCCAGGCACGCCCGACGTGCTCGTCGTCGCCAACATGACCCCGGTGCCGCGCCACGATTATCGCATCGGCGTGGTGAAGCCCGGCCTCTGGCGCGAGCGCCTCAACAGCGACGCCGGCATCTATGGCGGAGCGGGCATTGGCAATGGCGGCGAGAAAACGAGCGATCCCGTGGCCGCCCATGGTGAGAGGCAGAGCCTGTCGCTGACGCTGCCGCCGCTCGGCCTGATCGTGCTCGAGCACGACATGGCGAGCCGCTAGACCATCCCCGAAAGTCCGGCCTGCGGAGCACATGATGAGCGACGAAATCCTGCGCCAGCTTGCGGCGAAAGCCGGCGTGGCCCCGCAATGGACCGATCAGGCGGGCGAACACCGCGACGTCTCGCCCGACAGCCTGCGCGCCATCCTATTCGCGCTCGGATTGCCGGCCGACAGCGACGCCTCGCTGCGCAATTCGCTCTCGATGGTCGAGGGCGGCGTCAACGCGGTCGCGCTCTCGCGCTTCACCACGGCGCGCGTCGGCCAGCCGGTGGCGCTGCCGATCGCGATGACGCCGGGCTCGTCGGTCGAATTGCTGCTGGAAGGCGGCGCGCAGCGCGTCGTCTCGACCAGCGAAGGCTATGACGGCTCGCTCATGCTGCCGGCCTTCGACGAACCGGGCTATCACACCGTCCGCACGGCCGAGGGCGACTTCACCGTCGCAACCGCGCCCGAGCGCTGCATCACATTCGCCGATTTGAACGGCTCGCAGGGGTTCGGTCTGGCGGCGCAGATCTACTCCTTGCGCAGCGAAGGAGACGGCGGCATCGGCCATTTCGGCGGCGTCGCGGCGCTCGCCCGCAGCGCCGCAAGACGTGGCGCGCAGGCGCTGGCGATCAGCCCGGTCCATGCGCTGTATGGCGCGGAGCCCGGCCATTTCAGCCCCTACTCGCCCTCGACGCGGCTTTTCTTTAATCCGCTGCACGCCGATCCGGCCGCAGCCTTTCCGGACGATCTGGTGCGCGGCATCGTCGATCAGGCCGGCCTTGCCGAGGACATGGCGCGGCTGTCGGGCCTGCCTCAGGTCGACTGGGTCGCCGCGACGCCTCTGCGCCAGCGCCTGCTGCGCGGGCTCTATGAAGCCCTGCGCGATCCCGAACACGCACCGGATTCGGCCCGTCACGAGTTCGAGCGCTATCTCGCCGACACGTCCCCGCTGTTGCGGGCGCATGCGACCTTCGAGGTGCTCCATGCGACGCAATTGAAACAAGACCCGTCCGCCTGGAGCTGGCGCGACTGGGAGGAAGGTTTCCGCGATCCCGACAGCGAGGCGGTCTCAGGCTTCGCGGCCGAGCACCCCGACGAGATCGCCTACCAGATCTTCCTGCAATGGCTGACCGGCCGCTCCTATGGCCAGGCCCAGCAGGCCTGCCGCGAGGCCGGCATGAGCGTCGGCCTGATCGCCGACCTCGCCATCGGCATGGACGGCGCGGGCAGCCATGCCTGGAGCCGCCAGCACGAGGTCCTGGGCGGCCTCAGCGTCGGCGCGCCGCCAGACTACTATTCGGCCGACGGCCAGAGCTGGGGCCTGACCACGTTCTCGCCGCGCGGTCTGGCGACCTCGGGTTACGCGCCCTTCATCGAGACCCTGCGCGCCAGCCTGCGCTATGTCGGCGGCATCCGCATCGACCATGTCATGGGCATGAGCCGGCTCTGGCTGGTGCCGGAAGGCGCGAGCGCGCTCGACGGGGCCTATGTCACCTTCCCCTCCGAGACGCTGTTCCGGCTGATCGCGCTCGAATCCTGGCGCCACAAGGCCATCGTCATCGGCGAGGATCTCGGCACGCTGCCGGACGGGTTTCGCGACTATCTGCGCGAGCAGGGCGTCGCGGGCCTGCGCGTGCTGCGCTTCGAAAAGGAAGAGCACGGCTACATCCCGCCCGAGCACTGGGACCCGGCCGCCGCCGCGCTGACCACGACGCACGACCTGATCGCAACCGCCGGCTGGTGGGCCGGAGCCGACATCGAGCCCGCCGACGACCAGGATGCGCAGGACGTCCGCGCCTGGAATCGCGGCCTGCTCTGGGGCTCATTCGAGGACGCCGGATTAGTCTCGGGCGAGCGCCCCGCCCCCGACGACACCGACCCGGTCGTCGACGCCGCGATCCGCTATGTTGCGAAGACGCCCTGCACGCTGAAGCTGATCGCCATCGAGGACGCGCTGGCTCTGCGCGTCCAGCCCAACGTGCCCGGAACCACCACGGAAAAGCCGAACTGGCGGCACCGGCTCGACGGCGACGCGGGCGCGCTGTTCGACGGCGAGGCAGTGCAGGCCCGGCTGCGCCATCTCGGCCCGGCGCGCGAAGGCGAAAGTTAGCTGCTCTTGCGCCGCGACCAGACGCCGACCGGAACCACCGGCAGCGCATCGGCCAGCAGCAGTTCGCCGGTGCCAGCGAGCTCCGGCCCGACGACTGCATCCCAGCCCGCCTCCCCAGCCGGCAAGACAACGCGCGTCTCGCCCCACCACGCGCGATCCGGCACGAGCGCTTCACCCCCGTCCATGCCGCTCGCGCAGCAGCGGGCGAGGACCACGAACGCAGCGCGGTCCCCCGACCGGCGCAGGAATGCCATCGCATTCTCCGCCCGCTCGCCTTCGACCGCGAGCGGCTCGTAGCTTCCCCCCGCGAACAGCTCGGGCTCGCCCTGACGAAAAGCCAGCAGCTTGCGCAGCATCGTCTGCTTGATGCGCCCATCCCGCCAGCTTTCTAGCAGCAGGTCGAGCGTCAGCCGCTGTGCCAGCGCGATCCGGCGCGCACCGAAATCCACCTGGCGGCGGTTGTCGGGATCGACCAGGCTGAGATCCCAGAATTCCGTGCCCTGATAAGTGTCGGGAAGGCCCGGCGCGAGACAGCGCAAAGCCGCCTGCACGAGCCCGTTCAGCGCGCCCGGTCGCGCGATGCGCGCCACGAAGGCCGCGATCTCCGCGAGAAAACCCGCGCTGCGAGACGGCGTCAGCGCCGCATGGATGAAAGCCTCGGCCTTTGCCTCATAGGCCTCGTTGGGCGCAGCCCAGCCCGAGCGGAGCTTGCCTTCGCGCAGGGCCTTTTGAGACCAGGCAGCCAGACGCGTGGCGAAGGCCTCCAGCCCGGCTGAGTCCTCGGCAGCGAGACTGAGCGGCCAGGCCCCGACCATCATCTGGTAGATCATGTATTCGTCGGCCCGGTCGAAGCCTGCCGGCCTGATTGCGGCGTTGAGCACGTTCCAGCGCTCGCTCGCGTCGATCCAGACTTCTGGCATCTCGCTGATGACGGCGAGCCGCGCACGGACATCCTCGCCGCGCTTGTGGTCATGCGTCGCGGTCGCGAGTTGCGAGCGCGGCAGATGCTCCGCGCGCGCCTGCATCAGCCCGTGGAACTTGCCCACATCGAGCCCGAGCAGGCCTGCGTCGAAGCCGACATCGTTGCGCGAGAGCAGCCGTCCGTAGCGGTAGAACGCGGTGTCCTCGACCGCCTTGGCAGCCAGCGGCGCAGTCAGTTGGTTGAAGTGCCGGATCGCGGTGACGCGCGAGGGCCGCAGATCCTCCTCGCCCTGCCCCGCCATCACCGAGGCAATGAGGCGCAGCGCCGGCGGATCGCTCAGCGGCGCGGCCAGCGCGCTCTCCAGGGCGGCCTGAATGCGCTCGCCCGCGCCGACGCCGTCATCCTGCCCGGTCGCATAGCTGCGATAGGCCCGCATCTGCACGATCAGGCTGGTCACCGCTCGACGCAGCGCCGCGCGCGTAATGCCCTCGCCATAGCGATGCTCCGCGCCGGCCTGCTCCAGCGCGTCGATCAGGCGTTCGCGCTGGCCGTCGAAGCTGTGCGACAGGATTTCGTGGCGGGCGATCTCTTCCTCGCCATGGAAATCGCGCGCCCTCCCGCTGATCACGGCCCAATGCGCCGAGAGTGGCCCGGCGGCGTCGGCCATGTGCTGAAAGGCAGAGATCTGATCCATGAAATCATAGCCGGTCGAGCCATCGACGTCCCAGTCGGCGGGGATGTGTTCGCCCGAGGCCAAGATCTTCTCGACGACAAGCCAGGCCCGGCCCTGTGCGGCTCCCGCTGGCCGCTCTCCCTGCCGCACATCGAGTTGATCCCTGAGCTTGCGGCAATAGCCGGCCGGATCGCCGAGCCCGTCGACATGGTCGATCCGCAGGCCGTCGATGACGCCCTCGGCATAGAGCCGGAGCGCCAGCGCGTGCTTGGCGGCGAAGGCGGACGGCTCCTCCATCCGGATCGCAGCAAGCTGCGTGATGTCGAAGAAGCGCCGCCAGTTGATCCGGTCGCCGGCATTGCGCCACCAGTCGAGCAGGTAGTTCTGCTTCGCGATCAAGGTGTCGAGCCTTTCGGTAGCGGCATAGGCGTCGATACCGGCAGCCGCGATCTCGGCCTCGTCCTCAATGCGGATCGGAAACAGATGCTCGCCATAGGAGACGGCATAGCCGCCTTCCTCCCACGCAGTCAGCTTCAGCCCGCCGGCCGCCAGCACATTGCGGTAAGGCTCGCCGAGAAAGGGCGCATGGACCTTGCCGGTCAGCTCCGCGTCCGGCGTGTCGAAATCGACGTCGAACCAGCTCGCATAGCTGCTGGAGCGGCCATGCTGGAGCAGATCGAGCCACATCGGGTTGTCGGCGCCGCCGACCGCGACATGATTGGGCACGATGTCGAGGATGATGCCGATCCCGTGCTCGCGCAGGGCCGCCGCCATCTCGCGAAAGCCGCCCTCGCCGCCAAGTTCGGGATTGACCGCGTCGTAGCGCACCACGTCGTAGCCATGCTGCGAGCCTGCCCGCGCGGTCAGGATCGGCGAGGAATAGACATGGCTGATACCGAGTTCCGCGAGATAACCCGCGAGATCGCGCCCGGCCGAGAACGGGAAGCCCTTGTGGAACTGCAGGCGATAGGTCGCGCGCGGCGTCGAGGAAACAGGGGTCGTTGGGCGCTGCGGCGCATCCGGCATCGTGGAGCTTTCAGGCTGTCGGCCGCGAGGCGGGCCGAAAGACTGAACCGGAGAGGCCTGCGCTTGTTCCCCTTCAGGCGGCGGCCCGCGCCTCGACCACGCCTGCGATCGCCTCGAGCAGATGCGTGTCGTCGCCGGCCAGCCCCTCCATCGCCGCCATGCGCGCGATCACGGTGGCGGCGACGGCTTCCTCCACCGTGTCCTCGGCATAGGCGTAGAAGATCGTCGCGTGCTGGCCGTCGCGGTGGCAGCGCCCTTCGATCTGCTGGAGCTGGATCGCGGAATGGCGCATGTCGTGGACCACGAGCGAGCGCTCGCGCTCGCCGCCCGGCATCTCGCCGCGGTGCAGCGAGATCGATTCCGCCACCGTGAAGATCACCGCGTCGAGCCCGCCGGTCTGGAAGACGATCCGCGTCTGCTCGTTGACGATGCCAGAGCGCTCGCCATTGATCTCGCCCACGCGCCAGCCGCGCCCGCGTAAGCTCTCCGCCAGCATCGCGCCGGTCTCCAGGAACGCCACCGAAACCGCGACCTGTTCGTCATTGCCGAGCAGGTCGTCGCAGAAATCGACCGTGCCTGGAATGCGCAGCAGGCTCGCCTTCTGGCGGAAACGCAGATCGGCGGCCCAGCCCTGCGGCTTGCGCGTCGAGCCGCCCGCCAGACCCAGCTCCTTGCGGAACTCGCGCCAGGTCGCGTCGTAGAGTTTTCGCGCAGCGGCATCGAGCGCGACCGGCGCAAGCTCGCGCTGAACCTCGGGCCAACCCGCGATCTCCTCCGGCCGCCGGCGCAGGCCGATGGCGTTCGCGCCGCGGTAGAGCAGGTCGGCCATCGCCTTGCGGTCCGTTTCGTTCGGCTGCCAGCTCCAGTTCTTCCAGCGGCCTTTGGCGCGGCCGATCTTCAGCCGCTTCATGAGGGCCCGAAACCCGTCGAGGTCGGGGCTCGGCATGTCGGCGGCCCGCGCCAGAAGCGGCCCGAGATATGACAGCTCATGCGGCGATTGGCCGGCCGTCGCGCTCATATAGATCGTGAAGCGGGCCGCCTGCGCCATCTGCCGGCAGACCAGCCCCTGCTGCGAGTTGGGATTGCGGATGCGATGCGCCTCGTCGATCACGACGAGAGGCCAGACGCGTTTCGGCACGCCGAGCTTGGCCAGTTCGTTGTTCTTCGCCCGGACCGAGCGCTTCTTGCTGTCGGCGGGAGCCGCCACCAGCGACTTCGTCTTCTCGAAATTCATCAGCGTGACCCGCTTCGTCGGCAGACCCGACAGCGCCATTGTCCGCCGCCATTGCGGGATCGCGCCCTTCGGGCAGATCACCAGCACCTCGTCCTCGGGCATCGCCGAAAGCGCGAGCCAGGCCGACAGCGTCTTGCCGAGCCCGGTCAGGTCTCCGAGCAGGAAACCGGCCGCGCCCGCCTCGCGCGCCGCCACGATCGCATCGCGAGCCGTGATCTGGTGCGGATGGGGGATGAAGAGGGGCTGGTCGTCGGGCGTCTGCATCAGCTCAGGCATGGCAGTCCTGTATCGCCTCGCCGGCCGCATTGCGAGGCGCGCAGCATGGCAGGCGATCTTTGCGCTGGCCCGTCGCGCTCGCGCTGGGCAAAGTCATCTTCTTGCTGCCGACTGCCGTACCGGAGACACCCGCCATGACACGCGCCACCGCCATCGCGCTCGCGCAGGACTATTTCGACTCCGGCCGCTTCAAGGACGATCTGACCCGCCTCGTCGCCATGCCGACCGAGAGCCAGAACCCGGAGCGTGCCCCGGTGCTGGCGGCCTATCTCGAAACCGAGATGCGGCCGCTGCTGGAAAGCCTCGGCTTCGAATGCCGCATCCTGCATCATCCCCGCGCCAAGGGGCCGTTCCTGTTCGCCCAGCGCATCGAGGGCGAGGGCCTGCCGACGATCTTCGGCTACGGCCATGGCGACGTCATCCGTGGTCTCGATGCGCAATGGAGCGAAGGGCTCTCGCCCTGGACGCTGACAGAGCGCGGCGACCGCTGGTATGGCCGGGGCGTCGTCGATAACAAGGGCCAGCACGTTATCAATATCAATGCCTTGCGCTCCGTTCTTGAATCGCGCGGCAAGCTCGGCTTCAACGCGAAGTACCTGATCGAGATGGGCGAGGAATGCGGCTCGCCGGGCCTGCGCGAACTCTGCGCCGAGCAGGCGGAGCTGTTCGCCTCGGATGTGCTGATCGGCTCGGACGGCCCGCGCCTCAATGCCGAACGGCCGACGCTGTTCCTTGGCTCGCGCGGCGGCGTCACCTTCGATCTCTCGATCGTGGCGCGCGAGGGTGGCCACCACTCCGGCAACTGGGGCGGCATCCTGTCGGACCCCGCGATCCAGCTGGCCCACGCCATCGCCTCGATCGCCTCGCCGACCGGGCAGATCCGCATCCACGAATGGGTTCCCAATGAACTGCCGCCTGCCGTTCGCACGGCCCTGGCCGATTGCGAGGTCGATGGCGGGCCCGACGGCCCGACCATCGACCCCGACTGGGGCGAGCCTGGCCTCACGCCGGCCGAGCAGGTTTTTGGCTGGTGCTCCTTCGACGTGCTGGCGATGAAGGCGGGCGTGCCCGAGACGCCGGTCAACGCGGTGCCGCCCAGCGCCTGGGCGCGCTGCCAGCTCCGCTTCGTCGTCGGCATCGACCCGCTCGAGGTCATCCCGGCGCTGCGCCGGCATCTCGTTCGCAACGGCTTCCCGATGGTCGAGGTCACGCTCGCGCGCGACGAGATCTTCAACGCGACGCGGCTCGATCCGGACGATCCATGGGTGCATTGGGCCATCGCGTCGGTCGCCAGATCGACCAACAAGAAGCCGGCGCTGCTGCCCAATCTCGGCGGCTCGCTGCCCAACGACATCTTCGCGGACCTGCTCGGCATGCGCACGATCTGGGTGCCGCATTCCTATCCGGGCTGCTCCCAGCATGCGCCCGACGAACACCTGCCCGTCGCCATCGCCCGCGAGGGGCTGGCGATGATGGCCGGGCTCTACTGGGATCTCGGCGAAGGCGGGACGCCCCCGCTCTGAGCGCGCGTCTCAGGCTGTCGCCGGCGGCATCTGCTGCGGGTTCGGCGGCAGCTCCAGCGGCGGCGTAGGCGGAACCTCGGGCGGGGCGTTTGGCGGCTGCTCGGGCGGGGGACCTGCGGGAATGCCGACCGGCTCGGCGTCGGGCGGCGATTCGACCGGCGGCGCGGGCGGCACGGTCGTCGGCTGCGGCGGCGGGGCCTCCGGCATCGGGCTGGGGCTTGCGGGCGAGCCTGGCTCGGCGGCAACGGAATGCGTCATGACGATGATCCTCCTGCACGATCAACGCGGCGCCAGCGCCAAGGTTCACAAAAGCGGGGATTTTGACGAAGCCGGGATCGAACAAGGCCATCGAATTCAGACAGCGTGTTGCGGCGTTCCGCTCATTATCCGTTCATCGGCGATATGGAACAGTCGCGGTCATCAACCATTGGGGTCTTCCATGCTCAAACGTCTCTCGCTCGTCGCGCTCGCCAGCGTGACCCTGCTCGGCTCGCTGCCCGCCGGCGCGCAGTACTACGATCCCTTTCGCGGCCCGCCGCGTGGCGACAATTATGAGCGCGGCCCGCGCGGCGGTTTTGACGATGATCGTCGGCCGCGTCGTGGCTATGACGACGAGCGCCGCAGGCCGCGCTATGATGACGAGCGCAGCTATCGGCCGCAGCGGTCGCGCGGCGGCATCTGCGTGACATCGCGCGGCAACTGCGAAAGCTTCTCGCCGCGGGGCGCCAATTGCCGCTGTGACATTCCGGGCTTCGGTCCCAAGCGCGGCAACGTGCAGTAAGATCGCAAAGACGAAGTCGGCTTCCGCTGAAGCCGACTTCGTCGCCTATCCGGAGCTGTGGCGCCTGCGCTCAGGCCTTCTTGACGAACTCGGTCCGGAGCACGAGCCCTTCACCTTCTCGGCGTTGCATTCGATTTCGGCCGGGTCGTCGGTCAGCCGGATATTCTTGACCAGCGTGCCTCGTTTCAGTGTCACCGACGTACCCTTGACCTTAAGATCCTTGATCAGGGTCACGGAGCACCCCTCCGTCAGCGTCGTGCCGTTGGCGTCCTTGACGTCGCTCATCGCCATTCGCTTTCGACAGGCTACATCGCTGCAGCGGCAGGCGAGCCGTAGCGCTGCTCGACGATCTACCGGCCGTAGGAAGAGTCGTGGTGGGTGATGTAGGGCTCGAACCTACGACCCGCTGATTAAGAGTCAGCTGCTCTACCAACTGAGCTAATCACCCATACGCCACGAAGCGCTCGCCGTTTCTCGGCGAAGGCCGCGTCAGGCAGGCCGGCGATGTAGCAAACGCCCCCTGCCCTGTCCACCCATGCGGGCAAGAAAATTGCGCGCGGCAGAATGCGCCGGCCTGCGCCTGCGGACAGGCTCAGCTCGCGAGCCGCTGCGCCACCGATGCCGCGAAATCGTTGAGGCTGAGCGCCAGGTCATCGGCGACGTTGCCGACGGAAGCCGAGCGTGCGTTCATTTCCTCGACCGAGGAGCCGACCCGCTGCACGGCGCTGAAGGTCTGGGCGACGAGATCAAGCGCCGTCTCGACCTCGCCGGATGTGCTCTGGGCGTCCTGCGCCATGCCCTGCGTCACGGCGAGCTGTTCGCCGAGCGCGCCGGCGATGGCGGACGATACATCGGCCATGCCCTTCACCGCCTCGTCGATCCGGGCGATGGATCCGACGCAGCGCTGGGTCGCCTCGCGGATCGCGTCGATGCGCGCCGCGATGGTGCCGGTCGCGTTCGTGGTCTGGGCCGAAAGGTTCTTGACCTCGCTGGCGACGACGGCAAAGCCGCGCCCGGCCTCGCCGGCGCGGGCGGCCTCGATGGTGGCGTTGAGTGCGAGCAGATTGGTCTGCGCCGCGATATCGGAGATAAGGCTGACGACCGAACCGATCTCGCCGACGAGTCCGGCGAGGCTTTCGATCGTCTCCTGGGCCTCGCCGGCGGCCATGACGGCCTCCTGCGCGATGGCGGCCCCGTCCCGCGTGCGACGGTCGATCTCGCCGATCGACTGCCGGAGCTGCTCCGTCGAAACCACCGTCTGCGACACGATCTGACGGACGCGGCCAAGGCTCTCGCGGCTCTCCGTCATGCTGTGACCAGCGCTGCGCGAGACATGGGCGCAGTTGACAGCTACATTGGTGAGCGTGCCGGACGCCTGCGTCGCGGCTTCCGACACCTCGCCGACCTTGTGGCGAAAGACCTCGGTCAGCGTCTCGATCTCGGCGCCGCGCCTGACGGCCTGCGCCTCCTGCTTCTGACTGACGATTTCCATCGCGCAGGCGAGGTCGACCATCAGCAGCTCGACGACCCTCTTGCAGGCATCGGCGGACGCGCGCCCCGAGAAGCGGTTGCGCCGGCCAATTTCGGGAAAGGCGGCGCGGACCGCCGACAGGATCATCACGGCATGGGCGCGCGCGCCGAACGGCGTCGTCGCCTCCGCCGTCACCACCTCGCCCAGCGAGCGCAGATAGGCGTCGTCGAACTGCGCCTCGAAGACGCTCGCCGCATGGCTCGACAAGGCCTTTTCGAGCACATCGCGATAACGTCGCGCGGCATCGCTCATGCGCTCGTGCTGGTCGAGGCGGTCGAAATGCAGCCTGACGCCAGGGGCCACCGCAGGCTTGACCACCTCGCCGAGGCTACGCACGAGTCGCAGCGTCGCCGCATCGATTCCCATGATCGGGAAGCGCGATTGCGGCGACCCTGACCGCAACGAGGCGGCCGGATCCTGCGTCTGGTCGTCGAGCGAGATCATGCCGGCGACGATACGCAATCATCATTAACGCTGCGTCACCAGCCCTTCGGGGGGCAGGCTCGCGGGCCTGTGTCCTACTCCGCGGCCGCCTGGGAATGCAGCCGGCCGCCCTTGGCGACGAGCTTGTTCAGCGCCACCAGATAGGCCTTTGCCGAGGACACCAGCGTGTCGGGATCGGCCCCGCGCCCGGTCACCGACGAGCCCTCCTGCGACAGCCTGACCGAAACTTCGGCCTGCGCGTCGGTGCCTTCGGTGACGGCATGGACCTGGTAGAGCTCCAGCACCGCCTCGTGCGGCACGATCGCCTTCATCGCGTTGAACACCGCATCGACCGGCCCGTTGCCCTCGGCCTCCTCGGTGACGATCCGGCCCTCGACCTCGAGCTTCATCGTCGCGCGCTGCGGGCCGCGCGTGCCGCAGATCACGGTCAGCGAGACGAGCTTCACGCGGTCATGCGCCGAGGCGATGTTCTCGTCGACCAGCGCCTCGATGTCCTCGTCATAGACGTGCTTCTTGCGGTCGGTCAGCGTCTTGAACCGGGTGAAGGCGTCTTCCAGCTGGTTGTCGCCGAGATCGTAGCCCATCTCCTTCAGCTTGGAGCGGAAGGCGGCGCGGCCGGAATGCTTGCCCATCACCAGCGACGTCTTCGAGACGCCGACCGATTCAGGCGTCATGATCTCGTAGGTCTGGGTGTGCTTCAGCATGCCGTCCTGATGGATGCCGCTCTCATGGGCAAACGCGTTCCGGCCGACGATCGCCTTGTTGTACTGCACCGGAAAGGACGTCGCGGTGGCGACGAGCTTCGAGGCGCGGTTCAGCATCGCCGTCTCAATGCCTGTCTCGTAGGGCAGCACGTCGGAGCGGGTGCGGATCGCCATCACGATCTCTTCCAGCGCGGCGTTGCCGGCGCGCTCGCCGATGCCGTTGATCGTGCACTCGACCTGGCGCGCGCCGCCCTCCAGCCCGGCCAGCGTGTTGGCCACCGCCATGCCGAGATCGTTGTGGCAATGCACCGAGAAGATCGCCTTGTCGGAGTTGGGCACGCGCTCGCGCACGGTGCGGAACAGCGCGCGGTATTCGTCGGGCGTGGTGTAGCCGACCGTGTCGGGGATGTTGATCGTGGTCGCGCCGGCCTTGATCGCGGTCTCGACGCAGGCGCAGAGGAAGTCTATCTCGGTGCGGGTGCCGTCCTCGGCCGACCACTCGACGTCGTCGACCCAGTTCCGGGCCCGCGTTACCGAGGACTTGACCAGTTCCAGCACCTCCTCGGGCGATTTCTGCAGCTTGTATTTCATGTGGACGGGCGAGGTCGACAGGAAGGTGTGGATGCGCGGCTTGACCGCGTGCTTCACAGCCTCGCCCGCCCGATCGATGTCCTTACTGCCGGCGCGGGCGAGCCCCGCCACGGTCGCGCGCTTGATGCGCCTGGCGACCGCCGAGACCGCCTCGAAATCGCCATCCGAGGCGATCGGGAAGCCGGCCTCGATGATATCGACGCCCATCGCATCGAGGAAATCGGCGACCTCCAGTTTCTCCTCGAAGGTCATGGTCGCGCCTGGGCACTGCTCGCCGTCGCGCAAGGTGGTGTCAAAGATCAGCACCCGGTCCTTGGGCGAGGCGGATACGGGCGATACGGCATTGGTCTGGTCGGTCATGGTCGTCATCCTGGAAGGCTTACGCCGCGCTGCGATGTGAGGCTGGCGCTAGGGTTGTCTGAAGGCGGTTCTCGTCACTCCCCTGAGCGCCCAGGCATACATGCCCGGCCGGCCCTCAGGGGCGGCTAAGGAGAAGAAGCAGACCAAGACCGGAGGAAGCGCGCATGCCGACCGACCGCGCTGCGGCGCGGCTCTGAACTCGGGCATGGATGGCGGATGCGGCCACGGCGTTCCTCTTCGACTGAATCTTGCATAACTGATTGCAGGGGGGCGACGCAAGCAGGCGCTTGCCGCCGCCGCCCCGAGCCTGCAATGCGGGATACCGCATCATCGGAGAGCCGTCTTGGCAGCCTATCGACGCCGCACCATCGGCCTGGCCTCTGCTCTGTCGGCGCTGGCGGGCTATATCGACGCCATCGGCTTCATCAGCCTCGGCGGCTTCTTCGTCTCGTTCATGACCGGGAACACGACGCGCTTGGGTGTCGAGATCGCCCGCATCGATCCGACCGGCATCGCCATCGCCGGCGGCCTGCTCGCAGCCTTCGTCGGCGGCGTGGTGATCGGCGCGCTGTTGGCGAAGGCGGCGGGGCGCTGGCGGCGCGTCGCGGTCCTGAGTTTGGTCACGCTCTGCCTCGCGGTGGCGGCAGCTCTCGAGGGGGTCGGCAACCAGCCGGCCAGCACGGTCGCGCTGGTCTTGGCGATGGCGGCCTCGAACTGCGTCTTCCAGCGCAATGGCGAGGTCACGATCGGTGTCACCTACATGACCGGCACGCTGGTCAAGATGGGCCAGCAGATCGCCAATGCGCTGACAGGCGGCCCGCGATGGGTCTGGCTGCGCAATTTCACGCTCTGGCTGGGGCTTGCGCTCGGCTCGGTCGCAGGCGCCCTGGCCTATGGCGCGCTCGGGAGCGCCGCGATCTGGTTTTCGGCGGGGTTCAGCGCAGTGCTGGCGCTGGGTTCGCTGTCGCTGCCACACGAGATCGACTGACGACGGAGGCTCTCAGCGAGGCGGCGCGGTGCGCGCCTTGCGGATGACGAGCGGTCCCAGCGGCGCGGGCCAGAGGTCGATCCGGTAAAAATCGTCGCCGTCGAGCCCGTCCTCGCTCAGCGTGTCGAGCCCCGCATAGGAAATGCGGACGCGGTAATCGCCCGGCGCGACCGGCAGGCGCGGCGCGTCGGGCAGGTAGTCCGTGCCGCCGAGGATGACGAGCCGGCCCGAGCGCAAGGCCAGGGAGCACTCGTTGACCATGTCCCAGGCGTCGGGATCGAGTTCGGGAGCCTCCTCGAACAGCGAGACCGCGACCGGCACGGCCATGTTGCGCGCGGTCCCGACGCCGATGCTGGAGCGTCCGACCGCCAGCAGCCGCTCGACCGCCTCGTCGTCCCAAAGCGCGCCGAAATCCTCGTCGACGGATTCGTCCAGCAGATAGAACTGGTAGTAGTCGGCGAAGACCGAAAGCGTCAGCGTCTCAGCGGTCTGCATAGCGAACGTCTCGTTTCCTTGGGGTGACGGCACTGTGGCGAGGCATGCGCCGTTTGCCTAGCGCCGGGAATCGGTCATGCTTGGGCCTCAAGCGTCGATCCGGAGTACGCCATGCGCGCCCCAGCCATCCTCACCGCATGCGCCTTCGCGCTCGCCGCCTGCCAGACACCGTCCGGCGCGCCGCCGGCCCCCTCGCCGGAGCAGGCGGCGACCGGCGTGACGCCCAACACCTTCCGGCTGCCCACTGGTACGGGCTGCAACGGCGAGGTCGAACGCTTCCAGGCCGTGATGGACAACGACCTCGCCACCGGCCACACGACGAAGGGCGTCCATACGCGCGTCTCCGCCGAGATTTCGACGGCCCGCTCGACCTGCGCGGCCGGCAATGAAGGCGGCGCGATCGGCCAGATCAGGGGCACGAAGGCGAAGTTCGGCTATCCGTCGCTGTGATCCGTGACGCGCCCGAGCGTCATTTTTCGTTCAGGGTGTGGACCTTGGTCACCGTATTGCCGCCGCAGGTGTAGCAGCAATCGGCGCATTTCTGCTTGCCGCCCTGGCCCATGCCCCAGTAGCGCGTCGGATTGTCCTTGAGCCAGGCCCCGTAGCAGATCTTCTCGTCCTTCACGCAGGTGAGCGGGTAGCTGGCCACGTCCCGGGTGCTGTTGAGGTGGACCTTGCCGCCGCCCGGCCATTCGATCTTGCGGTTCTGCGAATAGAAGACGATTTCGACCGCTTCCTTGGAAAAGCTGCGCATCTTGAAGGTGATTATATCGGCGAAGGCCGAAGACGGCAGGACCAAGACCGCCAGCAGAGCGGCGAGGCAGGTTCTGACCATGGTTGTCTCCCAGCGTGAGCCGATCGCCCGATCTTTCAGCCATAGGACCGATATCGCAACACGACGCAAGGGCCTGCCCTTCTCCCCCGAGGGGAGAAGGGTCTCTCAAGCCGCCAACCCCCGCTTCTCCAGCAGGGCGTCCGGCGTCGGCATCCGGCCGCGGAACAGCGTGTAGGCCTCGGCCGCGTCGCGCGTGTCTCCGGCCGAGTAGATGTAGCGCTTCAGCCTGTCGGCCAGTTCGGGCGCATAGATGTCGCCGGCTTCCAAAAACGCGTTGAAGGCGTCGGCGTCCATCACCTCCGACCAGAGATAGCTGTAATACCCGGCCGAATAGCCGTCCCCCGAGAAGACATGGGCGAAATGCGGCGTGCGGTGGCGCATGGTGATCTCGGCCGGCATGCCGAGCCGCGCAAGTTCCGCCGCCTCGAAAGCGAGCGGGTCGATCTCGCCCGGCTCCTCCAGAGAATGGAAGGCGAGATCGACCAGCGCCGAGGAGGTGTATTCCACGGTCGAGAAGCCCTGATTGAAGGTCTGCGCCTGCCTGATCTTGTCGATCAGCGCATCGGGGATCGGCTCGCCCGTTTCGGCATGGAGGCAGTACTCCTGCATCACCTGCTTCGTCAGGAACCAGTGCTCGTAGAGTTGCGAGGGCAGCTCCACGAAATCGCGCGAGACCGAGGTGCCCGCCAGCGAGCCGTAATGCACGTCCGACAGCAGCCCGTGCAGCGCATGGCCGAACTCGTGGAACAGCGTACGCGCATCGTCGATCGAGAGCAGCGCCGGCTCGCCATCGGCCGGCTTGGCGAAATTGCAGACGTTGACGATGATCGGCCGCCGCTCGCCGTCGAAATTGCGCTGTCCGCGAAAGGCGCTCATCCAGGCGCCCGAGCGCTTTGACGGCCGCGCGAAATAATCGCCGAGGAACAGGCCGATATGACGGCCGCTCGCGGCCTCGCTCACCTCGAAGATGCGGACATCGGGGTGATAGCCCGCGAGGTCGCGCCGCTGTGCGAAAGACAGACCGAAGAGCTTCCCTGCGACGTCGAAGGCGGCCGCGATGATGCGGTCGAGCTGGAGATAGGGCTTCAGCACCGCCTCATCGAGCGCATAGGTCTTCTGGCGCACCTTCTCCGCGTAATGACGCCAGTCGGACGGGCGGATCGGCCCGCTCTCGCCCTCGCTCTGCGCCAGCGCCGCCAGATTGGCGGCCTCCTGCGCGGCGCGCGCCTTGGCCGGCGTCCAGACCAGTTCGAGCAGGTCGCGGACGTTTTCAGGGGTTTTGGCCATGGTGTCGTCGAGCTTGAAATGGGCGAAGGTGGCAAAACCGAGCAGCTTCGCCTTCTCCGCGCGCAAGCTCACCATTTCGGCGACGATGGCGCGGTTGTCACTGGCTCCGCCCATCTCGCCGCGCCGGCTCCAGGCTTTGAACGCCTCATCGCGCAGATCGCGCCGCGTGGAGAAGGTCAGGAAGGGCTCGATGACCGAGCGCGACAGCGTCACCGCATGCTTGCCCTCATGACCGCGATCAGTCGCGGCCCGCGCCATTGCGGCTTTCACGAAATCAGGCAGGCCGGCCAGCCCCCTCTCGTCTTCGATCACCAGCGCATAATCGGCCTCGTCCTTGAGCAGGTTCTGGCCGAAATTGGTGCCAAGCTCGGCGAGGCGCTCGCTGATCGCGGCAAGCCGGGCCTTGGCGCCGGCGTCGAGCTGCGCGCCAGAGCGGATGAAGCCGCGATGCGTTCGCTCCAGTAGCCGCGTCTGCTCGGCATCGAGGCCGAGAGCGTCGCGCCGGGAGAAGACCGCATCAACGCGCGCAAACAGGCCGGGATCCATCATGATCGCCGACCAGTGCCGCGAGGCGACCGGCGACATCTCGCGCTCGATCGCCTGCAGCGCCTCGTTGGTGTTGGCCCCGGTCAGGTTGTAGAACACGCCGCCGACGCGGCTCAGGCCCCGCCCCGCCCGCTCCAGCGCCTCGATCGTATTGGGGAAGTCGGCAGTGGCAGGATCGGCGACGATGGCGTCGATCTCCTGCCGATGGCGGGCGAAACCGGCCTCGAAAGCCGTGCGGATGTGCTCGGGCGTGATCTGCGCGAAGGGCGGCAGGCCGAAGGGCGTCTCCCAGCGCGCCGCGAAGGGGTTGTCGGCCGGCAGCGGCAGGGTCTCGAGAGCGAGCGTCATGGCATGGGATTCCGGAACGGAGGGCAATCAGTCCTGCCCGTAGATATGGGCCAGATAGAGCCGCATGAAAGGCGGCATGTCGTAGCGGTCGCAATCGGCGAGGCTGCGGATGATCACGATGTCGGAGAGCTCTGGCTCGTCCTGCTCGAGCATCCGCCCCAGCATCAGCGCGCGGGCCGCCTCGGCGTCGAGCGGCACCGACACCGGCCGCATGAAGGCGATGCGCCCGGTCAGGATCACCGCCGCCCAGCCCTCCCCGACAACGACCTCCCCGGTCGTCAGCCCAGTTTCCTCGCAGAGTTCGCGCGTCACGCTGCCGGCGAGATCGAGCGTGCCGTCAGGCCGCAAATCCTCGCGGTCGGGCGTGCCGGCGGCGAAATAGACTTTCCCAGGGTTGGCCGTGTGGTCGCCCATGCGTCCGCAGAGATACGCCCCATCCGCCGCCCGCAGCGCCGCCATGGCAAAGCCGTTGCGGACGACCGGGCCGGGATGGCCAGAATCGCGCCAGGCCATGAAGGCGGCATAATCGGTCTCGAAATAGCCGGCCTGGAACACGCCGTCCTCGATTGCGGCGCGATACTGCAGCATCACCCGTCCATTGAACATGGCGGGCTTGCCGGCGCTGATCTTGGCCCAGTAGGCCGCGATCTCGGCCGCCTGCTCGCGCGCAAACGCCCAGTCATAGGGCTCGACGATGGCCTCGACCCGCGACAGCGCGATGATCTCGCCATCGACGACGCCGTTCACAGCAGCACGCCCTCGCTCACCATGATGGCGGAACCGCCGATGCGCGCCGAGACCAGCGCGCCGCCGGCAACCGTCAGTTCCAGCGTGATCTGTGAGGGCCGGCCCATCTCGTAGCCCTGCTCGATCACGAGGCGATGCTCGCCATCGCCCGGCCTGTCGAACGCCATGACTGCGCCGGCAAAGGCGGCGACCGCCGACCCCGTCGCCGGGTCCTCGACCACGCCGGCGCCGGGCCAGAACATGCGGGCGTGGTAGTGATGGTCGGCGTCCTGCGTCTGCCGGCAATAGACGAAGGCGTTCGGAAAGGGCGCGGCGGCAAAGGCGCGCTCGAAGGCTTCGCTCGCCGGGCGCGCACGCGCCACGGCGTCGCGGTTCGCGACGGGCGCGAGCGTATAGGCGACTCCGCCGGAGAAGGCGCTGGGCTCATGTCCTTCGAAGCCGATCTCGCTTTCGTCGAGCCCGAGTCCGCTCGCCAGATCGGCCCGGGCGATCGCCTGCTCCAGCCTCTCCGGTAGCTTCGGCAACGTGAACACCGCCCGCCCCGAGATCGCGTCGGTCACCGTGACGGCGCAGGGCACAAGCCCGACCTTTTCCTCCAACGTGATGATGTCGCGGCTGAGCCCCTCGGCATGGTCGAGCAGCGCCAGCAGCACTGCCGTGCCGACGGTGGATGCCCGGCGAAGGGCAGTTCCTGCCCCGGCGTAAAGATGCGAAGCGCCGCGCGATGGGCGGAGTTTACCGGGCTTGCCACGAACACCGTCTCCGACAGGTTGAATTCGCGCGCGACCGCCTGCATCGCGGCGGTGTCGAGACCTCCTGAATCGAGCACGACGGCCAGCGGGTTGCCGGCATGGCGCTGCGTCGTAAAAACATCGAGCGTGACGAAACGGCGCTTCATGACGGTCATCCCTGCAGGAAAAGACTCAGATCGGCTCGGGCGTGAACTGATGCGACGGCGTCACGAACTCGTCCTGCGCCGCAACCGTCAGGATTTCGCGGGAGCCTGCTTCCTTCGTCCGCTTCAGCAGGCCGTAGATCGAGGCTGCCGCCTTGGCGAGCGCGACCGCCGCCGATTGCTCGCGCAGGTGATGGACGAAGAACAGCGCCGCGATCGCATCGCCCGCGCCGTTGACGCTGACGTCGAGCTTCGGCGTGCGCACGCGCCAGGTTCCCTGCGCATCGGCCGCCATCATGTCGATCGAATCGGCGGGCGTTTCCTCGGTGACCAGCGAGGTCACCAGCACGGTCCGTGGGCCCGCGTCGCGCAACGCATCGACCGCACGATGCGCGTCCGCGATCGTCCCGATCTGGATGTCGGTCAGCAGTTCGAGTTCGAACTGGTTGGGCGTCACGATGTCGGCCGCCGGCACCGCCTGCTCGCGCATGAATTCGGGGATGCCCGGCCGCACGAACACCCCGCGCCCGACATCGCCGATCACCGGATCGCAGCAATACACAGCCTTCGGATTGGCGGCGCGCACACGCTCGACCGCCGAGAGAATGGCGTGGCCGATATCGGCCGAGCCCATATAGCCCGACAGCACGCCGTCGCAGGAGGGCAGCACGCCGCGCTCACTGATCCCCTCCATCACCTCGTCGATCATGCCGCCCTCGAAGACGCGGCCCTTCCAGGCGCCGTAGCCGGTGTGGTTGGAGAACTGCACCGTATGGATCGGCCAGACCTCGACGCCGAGCCTTTGCATCGGAAAGACGGCGGACGCATTGCCGACATGGCCATAGGCGACATGCGACTGGATGGAGAGGATGTTCATGCTTGGTCTCAGGCTGCGGCCACGATCTCGATCTCGACGAGCCAGTCATCCTGCAGGAGCCCGGCGACCATCGTCGTCACCGCAGGCTTATGCTCGCCAAGCACCGCTTGTCGATAGGCGGTGGCAGGCCCGCGCATCGAACGGTCGGCGAGGAAGGTCGTCACCTTGACGATGTCGCCGACCCCCATGCCGGCGTCAGCCAGGATCGCCTTCAGATTGTTCCATGCGGTTTCGAGTTGCGCCTCGATCCCGTCCGGAGCGCGGCCGTCGCGGTCCAGCCCCATCGTGCCGCTGCTGAAGAGGAACCGCGTCGGTTGGACGACTTCGACGCCATGGCAGTAGGGGCCGACGGGCGTAAACATCGATGCCGGGTTATGGGCTTTGAACATGGCGGCCTCGCGAACGAAAAGGGCGCCGCAGCCTAGGCCGGGCGCCCTCGGGAGGACCAATTGAAGTTCGTGACGAGACCGATCAGGAACCCGCCGCAGCCTTCTTCGCAAACGTGTCGATGAAGGTCGTCTTGAGATCGACCTTGGAGGTCGCCAGTTCCGGATCGAGCAGCTTCAGCGCGTCGTACATGCTCTGCTGCGCTTCGGGCGTCGAGACGCCGGTGCGCGAATAGCTCTCCAGCGAATTCTTCACCGCGCGCAGATAGAGCGCCTTGTCGCCGAGATGGTATTCGGCCGGCACCAGATCGGCGACATCCTCGGGCTTGGCCGTCTCCAGCCATTTCAGCGACTTGACGAAAGCGTTGACCAGCTTCTGCGTCGTGATCGGGTTCTTCTCGGCGAAATCGCCCTTGAGATAGAGCACCGCGGCGGGGTTGGAGCCGCCGAAGACGGCGCGCGTGCCGGCCTCGGTGCGGGTGTCGATCAGGGCGACCACGTCGCCGTCGGCCTCGAGCTTGGAGGTGACGGGGTCGAGATGCGAGATGATGTCGACCTGCTTGTTCTTCATCGCGGCGACCGCGCTTGCGCCTGCGCCGACGCCGATGATGGCGGCGTCGGTGGCCTTCAGCCCGGCCTTGACCATGGCGTATTGCGCCGTCAGCGAGGTCGAGGAGCCCGGTGCTGTGACGCCGATCTTCAGGCCCTTGAAATCGGCCGCGGACTTGACCTTATCGGCGAGGTCCTTGCGCACGGAGATGGTGATGCCGGGGAAGCGGCCAAGCTCGACCACGGCGCGCACGTCCTGGCCCTTGGCCTGCATGCGGATGGTGTGCTCATAGGCGCCCGTCACGACATCGACCGAGCCGCCGATCAGCGCCTGCAGCGATTTCGCGCCCCCGCCGAAATCGTTGATCTCGACATCGAGGCCCTGCTCCTTGAAGAAGCCCTTCTTCTCCGCCACCGTCAGCGGGAGATAATACAAAAGCAGCTTCCCGCCGACGCCGAGCGTGACCTTGGGCTTTTCAGCATTTTGGGCGAGCGCGCTCTGGGCCGAAAAGCCGAGCGTGGTGGATAGGGCAAGCGCGGCAAGCGCCATGCGGCGTGTAAAGATCATCGGGCATTCCTCCGGTTGAACGATGTTGCGCCTCTGCGGAGCGCATTCGTTGCGACGATAGGCGAGATTGGCGGAGCGGGGCAAGCGATCGCCCCCGGCCGCTCGCGAAGGCTCGTCAGCGAAAGACGTGGCTGGCGTAGAGCGCGACGCCGAAGCAGGCGAGCGCGGCGAGGAGCAGGATCCAGCTTAGGCCGGTCGGGTTCTCCAGCGCGGCCTGCGACGGATTGGTTGGATCGTAATGAACCTCGACCGCAGCCCCGACAGGGTAGCGCGCGACGATCCTGTCGGCGGCGCTGCGCGAGCCGGACTTGTCCAGCCCGAGCGCGATCTGGCGCGAACTGAAGCCAAGACCACCGACCTGATAGCGGAACTCGACGACGGCGGCATGGCTCCTGCGGTTCGGGCTGTCGCTGGTGGCCGCGCGCTGCTCGACGCGGCTGATGGTGACGCGCCCCGGGACGACCGGCCAGGCATTGGCGCGCATCAGGAAACGGCGATAGCCGACGAAGAAGAGCAGCAGCGCGAGCCCAAAGCCGATCGCGCACAGCATAACGGGCACTTCGGCGCGCGGCAGGCGCGCCTGCAACGCCTGCACGCCGCCATTCGCCAGCCACCAGCCGCTGGAGCCGAGCAGCGCGAGCACGGCGAGGGCGACCCCGCAGCCCATGGCGTTGGCTTTCGGGGCCGCACCCGCCGCCAATGGCAAGCCCGGCCCGTGCGGACCGGCTCCGGCCGCTTCTGCCGGGCCGCGCACAAGCCCACGCTCCAGCACGCAATCCGTCGGATCCTTGGGGTCGTAATACACCGTCACCGTTGACCCGACGGGATAGCGCCGCACCGCCTCCTCGGCAAACGTGCCGCTGATGTCGCCAAGGCTGACCCGCTTGCCCTGATACCCCTGTCCACCGACCGAGAACATGTAGGCGACGTCCGGCACGTTGACGGCGGTTCCGATCTCGTTGCCGGCCGGCGGCCGCCGCACCATCAGCTTCGACCGGGTGATGCGGCCCTCGGCCTGGAGCCAGTCCCTGGCCCGCCGCATCCTGATCGCGACATTGGCGACCATCGCACCGATCATCACGACGACCGGCAGCGAGAAGAGAACGACCATGCCGGCCGTCGTGCCGAGAAAGGGTGGCAGCCATTCGCCTGGCAGGTTGGTGACCACCACGATGAGGGCGACCGAAGCGGCGACGGCCGCGATCGCCCAGACGGGAGGCTCGCCGGAGGCCGCGGCGGCTTTCGACGGCGACGGCGCGCGCACCCAGTCATGCTGCTTGCGCCAGCTTTTCTCGCCGCTCAGGCAGGCGATGAGGAGCGTCTTCAATGTCTCGGCATCGACCGGCTCGGCTGCGTCGAACCTGGCCGTTCCGTCGTGACGGACGAGCCCAAACGAGCCGTCATCCTGCCGGGACGCTTCGACATAGCCGTGGTCGTCGGAGAGCGTGACGCACCAGTCGGGATCGGAGCCGGAGTCGGCGATGGCGCGCACGACGTCCTCGGGCCTGGGCTCGTCGATGACGCGACCGTTGACGTCGAGTTCCATGGCACGCCCCCGCCACCGCAGCGCCGACAATGATCCTTCCAAGGCCTGCGATCAAGCGTCGTTGACGCTACGTCGTCGTCGTGCTCTGCGTCGGCCGCCAGACCAGCAGCCGCTTTTCGACCATGGTCACGACCGCGTCGATCGCGATGACGAAGATCGTCAGGATCAGCATGCCCGAGAACACGCCGGTGACGTCGAAGACGCTCTCGGCCTCCTGGATCTTGTAGCCCAGCCCCGCCGAGGAGCCGAGATACTCGCCCACGACCGCGCCGATCAGCGCAAACCCGACCGAGGTGTGCAGGCTTGAGAACATCCAGGTCAGCGCCGAGGGCCAGTAGACGTGCTTGAAGAGCTGGCGCTCGTTCATGCCGAGCATGCGGGCATTGGCCAGCACCGTCGGCGAGACCTCGCGCACGCCCTGATAGACGTTGAAGAAGACGATGAAGAAGACCAGCGTGAAGCCGAGCGCCACCTTCGACCAGATGCCGAGCCCGAACCAGAGCGCGAAGATCGGCGCCAGCACGACGCGCGGCAGGGCGTTGGCCGCTTTGATATAGGGGTCGAACACCGCCGCCAGCAACTCCCGCCGTGCGAAGGTGAAGCCGAAGAAGATGCCGGCGGCCGAGCCGATGACGAAGGCCAGCACCGTCTCGGTCAGGGTGATGCCGATATGCCAGTAGATCTCGGTTCCGGTGAGCTGGTTCCAGGTCCGGGCGATGACGGCGGCCGGCGTCGAGAAGAAGAACTGGATCGTCTTGACGTCGCCCATGATCGGATAGGCCGTGACGACGTGCCAAACCAGCAGGAAGACGACCATGACGAGGATTTGCAGGCCGAGCAGCTTGATTCGCTTCATGAGGCTGCTCCCTCGACCAGTTCGCGGCCGTCGCCCATGGCATATGCCTTCTGCACCTCGACCCGCAGCGAGGCCCAGATGTCGCGATGGATCTCGTGGAAGGACTTTTCCAGCCTGATCTCGGCGATGTCGCGCGGGCGCGGCAGCGGCACGGTGTAGTCGGCGACGATGCCCGCCGCCGGCCCCGCCGACATCACCACGACGCGGTCCGAGAGCGAGATCGCCTCCTCCAGATCATGCGTTACGAAGATCAGCGCCTTGCGGTCCTTCGACCAGAGATCGAGCAGGAGATTGCCCATGATCTGCCGGGTCTGGGCGTCGAGCGGCCCGAAGGGCTCGTCCATGAGCAGGATTTCCGGGTCGCGGATCAGCATCTGCGCGAGGCCGACGCGCTTGCGCTGCCCGCCCGAGAGCATGTGCGGATAGCGATCGACGAAGGCGCGCAGGCCCACGCGGGCGAGCCAGTCTCGCGCGCGCTTCTCCGCCTCGGCGTCCGAGACGCCCATCGGTTCCAGTGCGACCTTGACGTTCTCCAGAGCTGTCTTCCACGGCATCAACGCATCAGCCTGGAAGAGATAGCCGGCGCGGCGGTTCAGCCCCACCAAAGCCTGGCCGAAGATCGAGACCGTGCCGGCCGACGGGGTCAGCAGGCCCGCCGCCGCGTTCAGCAAGGTGGACTTGCCGCAGCCTGTCGGCCCGACCACCGAAACGAACTCGCCAGCCGAGACGGTGAGGTCGATCCCCGTCACGGCCTTGTAGGGCGGGCTGCCCTCGATGTGGAAGGTGATGTCGAGCCCGCCGAGCGCCACGGCCGGCGCAGCGACAGACGCGTCCTTAGCCCCCGCGCCATGCGGGTTGTCCTGTAACGCCATGAAGCTGTTTCCCCGACGGCGGCGTTCGGGCATGCGCCACGTCGGCCACTCATTCTGATTGCTCTTGGCCGGCAGGATAGTCAGCAGGCGTTGCTGTGGGAACCGCAATTTCGTCGAAGCCTGACGATTGCGCAACGTCACGGGTCCGGCCATAAGCCCTCGCCTGCCATCAAGGATTCCCCCGCCGATGCATCAACTCGAACTCTGGATGCAGTGGCTCGTCGAGTTCATGCGCGCGAATCAGGAGTGGGCGCTGCCTGTCGTCTTTTTCGTCGCCTTCGCAGAATGCATCGCGGTCTTGTCCTGGCTGGTTCCCGCAACTGTCTTCTTCACCGCCTTCGGCGCGGTCGCGGGGGCTTCAGGGCTCAATCTGCTGCCGCTGTCCGTGGCCGCGACGGTCGGCGCGGCGACGGGCTTCTGGGCGTCCTATTGGGTCGGGCTGATCCTCGGCCCCCGCGTCTCCGACTATTGGCCGCTCAACAAGAACCCTCAGATGCTCGAGCGCGGCCACGCCTTTTTCGAGAAATGGGGCGTGCTCAGCATCCTGATCGGCCATTTCTTCGGGCCGCTGCGCGCCGTGATCGCGATCGTGGCCGGCATCGTGAAGATGCCGTTCTGGCCGTTCCAGATCGCCAACTGGACGGCGTCAGCCGCCTGGGGCTTCAGCCTGCTCTACGGCGCCGGCCGCCTCGCCGAGTTCATGACGCGCTGAGCGCGACGATAACGATCGGATGAATGGCGAGGTCACATCCCGTTCAGCCAGAGAAGCCGATCCTCGCTTCATCGCGTCGGAAGCCTGTCACCAACCGGTGCGAGCTTGACGCGATCGGCGACGACGCAGAGCGTTCCAGCCGGGTCGGGAGGCGTGCCCGGAGCCTGATCGACAGCCATCATCCGGGATGGTTTTGGGGGATACCAGAATGATCAAGCGTCTCGTCATCGGCATCGCGATCCTTGCCGTCGCCGCCGGCCCCGTCTTCGCCCAGGCGACGGCTCCCGCCGCGCCGACCGCCCCGGCCCGTCCGGCGGCTCCCGCCACGGCGCCGGCGCCGGCCGCTGCCCAGCCGGCTCGCCCAGCGACGCCCGCCGCCGCACAGCCCGCCGCCGTCAGGAAGATCAACATCAACACCGCGACCGCAGCCGAACTCGACACGCTGAAGGGCATCGGCGACGCCCGCGCCAAGAAGATCATCGAGGAGCGCGCCAAGACGAAGTTCAGGAACTTCGACGATCTGGTGAAGCGCAACATCCTCCCGGCCAATGTCGAGGCCGAGATCAAGGACAAGATCAGCTTCTGATCGGACCGCCTGCACAGGCCGACACTGGCAAAACGAAGGCCCAGCGGATCGCTCCGCCGGGCCTCATATTTTTGCAACGCTGTTTTGTCGTGCGACGCGGCGCTACGTCAGATGTGGATCAGTCCAAAAACCACGGCTGACGTCAATGCGAAGGACGCGCCTATGGCAAGCCAGGCAATGGCCTGCGGGTCGAGCAGTTTGAGATACGGCATGACACCCTCCTCAAGTTGCAGCTGGGAAATCTGTCGCGTCAGAGCGGAATGTATCCGACGAGAACGCCTGCAAGCACGGCCAGAACGAGGCTGACGCCCAGCACGAGCACCACAGGCTTGCCAATGAAGCCGCCCCGCGCTTCGACGGGCGTCTCGACTGTCGGACCGTCATCGACCTGGTTAAGCTGGCTCGGCTCGACGCGGGGTCGTTGCGTCGAAGGCGGATTGTCGCCTTGGCCGCTCTGCGGCGCATCAACGGGACGTTGCTGTTGATCGATCATAGTCGATACTCCCTGTTTCCTCCCGAAGACCGCGCCGGCTCTGGTGATCGCCGGCCGGCGCTTCGGGTCGTCGACGGGCGCGTCAGCCCGTCAGGCCGAAGAAGGTATTGGCGATCAGCGCCAGCGTGAGTCCTCCGAGCAGGAATGTCAGAAGCGGCCAGTCTTCGTCGTTATCCTGCTGAATGACATTGACCCGCTGCGTTTCGTCCTGGGCATGGTTCGACCACGTTTCGCGCGCCGCCCGCTCCCGCATCGTCAAATCCTGCTCCCGGTTCATCATCGCCTCCCGCATGAGCCTGTCCGGCCGCATCTATCTGGCCATGAGAACGCCCCAATTAACCAAGTGTTCCCTTGCGGCCTGCCGAGCATGTGAAAACACAAAAGCGGGCGCCTCGCGGCGCCCGCTTTCTCCCGTTCCGGTGGCAGGACTGGATCAGTTCTTCGTCTTGTCGACCAGCGCCCTGGCCTTGATCCCAAAGGTGCGGCGTCAGCCGGACCGTCGCGAAAAGAGAGAGCCCTGGATCAGTTCTTCGTCTTGTCGACCAGCGCCTTGGCTTTGATCCAGGGCATCATGTCGCGCAGCTTCGCGCCGACTTCCTCGATCGGGTGAGCGGCCATCCGCGCGCGGGTCGCTTTGAACGAGGTCTGGTTGACCTTGTTCTCCAGCATCCAGTCGCGGGTGAACTTGCCCGACTGGATGTCGGTCAGCACGCGCTTCATCTCGGCTTTGGTCTCGGCCGTGATGATGCGCGGACCCGTGACATACTCGCCGAACTCCGCCGTGTTGGAGATCGAGTAGTTCATGTTGGCGATGCCGCCCTCATAGATCAGATCGACGATCAGCTTCACCTCGTGGAGGCACTCGAAATAGGCCATTTCGGGTGCGTAGCCGGCCTCGGTCAGCGTCTCGTAGCCAGCCTTGATCAGCTCGACCAGGCCGCCGCAGAGCACGACCTGCTCGCCGAACAGGTCGGTTTCGCACTCTTCCTTGAAGGTGGTCTCGATGATGCCGGCGCGACCGCCGCCATTGGCCGAGGCGTAGGACAGGCCGAGGTCATGGGCGTTGCCGGTCGCGTCCTGGTGGATCGCGATCAGCGTCGGCACGCCGCCGCCGCGCTGATACTCGGAACGCACGGTGTGGCCGGGGCCCTTGGGGGCGACCATCAGGACGTCGAGGTCCTTGCGCGGCTCGATCAGGTTGAAGTGGACGTTGAGGCCGTGCGCGAACAGGAGCGCCGCGCCTTCTTTCATGTTGCCGTGCAGTTCGTCGCGATAGATGTCGCCCTGCAGCTCGTCGGGGGTCAGCATCATCATGATGTCGGAGACTTTTGCAGCCTCGGTCGGCGTCATCACCGCAAAGCCGGCCTCTTCCGCCTTCTTGCGCGTGGCCGAGCCGGCCTTCAGCGCGATGACGACGTCCTTGACGCCGGAATCGCGCAGGTTGAGCGCATGGGCATGGCCCTGGGAGCCGTAGCCGACGATGCAGACCTTCTTGCCCTTGATCAGGTTGATGTCGGCATCACGATCGTAATAGACGCGCATGGTGGTGGTCCTTCCTTGGGTTCTGGCTGGTTTCTTCAGGCTTTCGGGACGGCCAGGTCTTCTGTCGAGGACTTGGCCGCACCGTGAAGGGCGAGGAACTGGTCGGTGGCGCGCGCTGCATCGCGCATGATCTCGGCCCTGCTGAGAACGAGCGCATCGCCGAGCAGAAGCCTGATCTGGACATCGCGGCCGACGAGGCCGAAAAAAGTGCGAAACGCCGTTTCGGCGTCGTCGAAATGCAGCAGCCCCGCCTCCCGGCCTGCCTCCAGCACAGGCCGCAGCCGCTCGCCGATGGCGAAACGGCCATTGGCCAGCACGATGCCGCCGAGATTGCTCTTGCGCGACGCCGCATGGCCGATGGCGAGCCGGTTGAGCGCGATCGAGGTCGGACTCGAGATCACGCTCAGCCAGTTCGCCGCGAAATCCTTCAGGCTGTCGCGCAATGTCGCGATGTCGAGGCTCTGGCGGTCGTAAGCTCCGGCCCGGACGCGCGCCGCCTGCCATTGCACGGTCGCGGTCAGAAGACCGTCGCGATCGCGGAACCATTTGTAGAGCGTTTCCTTGGAGCAGCTCGCCCGACGCGCGACCGCAGCCATGGTCAGCTGGTCGCCCTCCTCGACCATCAGCGACAGCACGGCTTCGAGCACGGCTTCCTGGCGGGCCGTCGGCTCTTCCGTCTCGCTGTCGCGGGCCTTGAGCGTCGCCGCCATCATCGCATCTGCTGCCGAAATTGACCGTACCGTACGTTACGGTTCGGCTCCTTAACGCGCGACCGCCGCGAGCGCAAGAGCCTTGCGGGCGCGCCGGCGCGACCACATCTCGCCCCTACCCGCCAATGCGCGCGAGGAGGACGAGACGATGACGACAACCGCCACGATCGACGAGGTTCTCTCCTTCTGGCGCGCGGCCGGCCCGGAGAAATGGTTCGCCAAGGACGACGCCTTCGACGCCGCTATCGGCAGCCGCTTTCTCGCCACGCATGAGACCGCCGCTCGTGGCGAGCTTGCCGCATGGGAGGACACGCCCGACGGCGTCTATGCGCTGATGATCCTGCTCGACCAGTTCCCGCGCAACCTGTTCCGGGGCTCAGCCCGCGCCTTCGCCACCGATGCGCAAGCGCTGGCGATAGCGGAGGGCGCCATCGCGAGAGGCCTGGACAAGACTTTCGCGCCGCCGGAGAGCCGCTTTATCTACATGCCGTTCATGCACGCCGAGGATTTGGCGCATCAGGAGCGCTGCATCGCGCTCTGCGAGGCTTCCGGCGATCCAGAGGGCGTCAAGTTCGCCGTGATCCATCGCGATATCGTTCGCGATTTCGGCAGGTTTCCGCATCGCAACCCGATCCTTGGTCGCAAGGCGACGCCGCAGGAGCAGGATTTTCTCGACGAGGGCGGCTTTCGCGGCTGAGGCTCTCGGCCTCAGCCGCCTATCTGCTGGCTCGCCATGCGCTGCACGAAAAGCGCGGCCGCGGTCAGGACGAAGCCCGCCCACCAGATCGGCGAGCGCAGGCTCTTGCCGCTGCCGGGCGCTTCGGGAAGCGCCCGGCCAGAGACGCGCTGGATGATCGGCCAGGCGAAGCAGCCGAATCCGAGGATGCCGAGCCCGAGGGCGATGTGGTTGAGGGACAACTGATCACGTCTCCGGCGGCAGGCTGATGCCCATGAACGCCACCAGACGGTTGCGGACATGCAGCGTCAGCTCGTCAGGCAGTCTACCGATAAATCGAAAATAGCGGCGTCCGCGATCGACCATGCGGGCTTGGTCCGCGAGTATAGCCCCACTGACGACGCATCCCGTTGGGATCAGGATCTTCGTCGGCCACGGCCTGATGTTCGAGGTGATCGGGCAGATCAGCGTACGGCGAGACACGTCGTGCAACGCATCATCCGACAAGATCAGCGCCGGCCTGCGCCCGCCTTGCTCCGATCCGACGGCTGGATCGAAATCGACCCAGTAGACGTCGCCGAACTCAGGGGTTCTTTCGGCGGGGATTATAGTCGTCATAGATCACTTCCGAGCCGACATCCGGTCCCCAATCGACATCATCGTCCGGTGCGTTCTCCGGGCCGAGACGGCGGATCTCCGATACGATCCATTCGAGCGTCACCGGATAGGGCTCGGGAAGCCCTCCAGAAGCGTCAGCGCGCGCGTCACCATCACTCAGATCAGGCTCGAGCTTCACCCCCGCCCCCACGACCGATACGTCGAGCGTCATGCCCGGCGCGAGTCCGAGCTGCTTCACCACGGCCTTCGGCAGCCGCACCGCAGTGCTGTTGCCCCATTTCGCGACCTGAACCTTCATCGCCGCCTCCACTCCCGGATATCCATAACACAGCCGCCCGGATATCCGAAAGCGTCACATCGCTTCCGGCCCCCGGCTCATCGCGGCGATGCCGGTACGCGAAACCTCCGTCAGCCCGACCACGGTCATCAGCTTGATGAAGCGCTCGATCTCGTCGGTCGAGCCGGTCAGCTCGAAGACGAAGGAGGTCAGCGAGGCGTCGAGCGTCCGCGCCCCGAAAGCCGCCGCCAGCCGCATCGCCTCGACGCGGTGCTCGCCCTTGCCGACGACCTTGACCAGCGCAAGCTCCCGCTCCAGCGCCTCGCCCTGCAGAGTCAGATCGACGACGCGATGCACCGGGACGAGCCGGTCGAGATGGGCCTTGATCTGGTCGATGATATGGGCCGTGCCCGAGGTCACCACCGTGATGCGCGAGATGTGCTTGTCGTGCTCCGTCTCGGAGACGGTCAGGCTCTCGATATTGTAGCCGCGCCCGGAGAACAGCCCGGCGATGCGCGCCAGCACGCCCGGTTCGTTGTCGACGATGACAGCCAGCGTGTGGCGCGCGACCGGCTGGACTTGCGGGGCGGTCGGGTAATGCGACGACGTGTTCATGACAGGGCTCGGCTTCGGCTGAGATGGGGGCGGAAATCGGTGATGACGGGCTCCTGCGCCTCGTCCTCGGCAATGATCCAGGGCTCGGCCAATGCGCCAAGCCGCCAGGACTGGTAGCCACGTGTCGCCTGCACAGCCTCGACATAGGCCGCGCAGACCGGATCGAGCGGGATCGAGTAGCCGGTGAAGCGCGCCGTCACCGGCGCAAACATCGCGTCTGCCGCACAAAACGCGCCGAACAGGAACGCCCCCCCAGTGCCGAAGCGCGCCCGCGCATCCCGCCAGATCGTCCTGATCCGGGCGACATCGGCAGAAACCTTCGCGCCGCGGTCCCGCTCCGGATGGACCCAGGCAAGGTTCATCGGGCAGGCCGCGCGCAGGGCCGGAAAGCCGGCATGCATCTCGGCCGAGATCGAGCGCGCCATCGCTTTGGCGGCCGGGTCGCGCGGCCAGATCGCGAGATCGGGACGCGTATCGGCGACATGGTCGAGGATCGCCAGCGACTCCCAGACCTGAATCTCGCCATCGATCAGCGCCGGCACCTTGCCGGCCGGCGTGAAGGCAGAAATCGCGCGCTTCCAGGCAGGATCGTCGAAGGTCTGACCGAACGGGATCAGCACCTCTTCGAAGGGGATGCCAAACTCGGTCAGCAGCAGCCAGGGCCGCAGCGACCAGGAGGAGTAGTTCTTGTTGGCGATGACGAGTTTCATGCAGCCTGACTTTCGGTCTCCAGCGCGAAATCCAGCGCCGCCGCGACATGAAGCGCCGTCGTGTCGAACACCGGCAGGGCCACATCCTTCTGCGAGATCAAAAGCCCGATCTCGGTGCAGCCGAGGATGACGCCGTCCGCTCCGTGGCTGTTGGCGGCATCGGCGATGAGGGCGAGATAGCGCGTTTTGGAGGCAGGCCTGATCTCGCCCCGGCAGAGCTCCTCATAGATGATGCGATGGACCTCGGCGCGCTCCGCCTCAGCCGGAACGAGCGCCTCAACGCCGTGCGCCGCCAGTCTGTCGCGGTAGAACGCCTGCTCCATGGTGAAGCGCGTCGCCAGCAGCAGCGGCTTGCGCGACCCACTGGCCCTGATCGCTCGCGCGGTCACGTCGGCGAGATGCAGGAACGGCACGCGGGTCGCCGCCGTGATCCGGTCTGCGAGTTTGTGCATGGTGTTGGTGCAGAGCACGATGCAGCCCGCGCCGGCCCGCTCCAGCCGACGCGCGCTGTCGGCAAGCACGTCTCCGGCCCCGTCCCAGTCGCCCTTGGCTTGCATCTCCGCGATCGGCGAAAAGTCGAGCGAATGCAGCAGCACATCGGCCGAGTGCAGCCCGCCCCGGCGGGCGCGCACGCCCTCGTTGAGCAGGCGATAATACACCACTGTCGATTCCCAGCTCATCCCGCCGATCAGGCCGATTGTGGTCATGCCGTCCCCTCTATGGGCAGTATGCAATGGGCAATCGGGGAGCCCGACTGCCTACTGCCTCATCTCAGACCAACTGCTTGCCCCTGGCGTCGATGATGTCGCCGGTGTCGCCTTCGAAATCGGGCAGGATCATCTCGTTATGGGCCTTGCCCGACGGGATCATCGGGAAACAGTTCTCCTGCTTGGCGACGAGACAGTCGAAGATCACCGGCTTGGGCGTGTCGATCATCTCCATGATCGCGTCGTCGAGCTTGGCGGGGTCGGAGCAGCGGATGCCGTGGCCGCCATAGGCCTCGGCCAGCTTGACGAAATCGGGCAGCGACTGCGAATAGCTCTCCGAATAGCGCCCGCCATGCAGCAGTTCCTGCCACTGGCGCACCATGCCCATGTACTCGTTGTTGAGGATGAAGATCTTGACCGGGAGGCGGTACTGCACCGCCGTCGACATCTCCTGCATGTTCATCAGGATCGAGGCTTCACCCGCGATGTCGATGACCAGCGCCTTGGGATGCTTCATCTGCACGCCGATGGCGGCCGGCAGACCGTAGCCCATGGTGCCGAGCCCGCCCGAGGTCATCCAGCGGTTGGGCTCCTGGAAGTGGAAATACTGCGCCGCCCACATCTGGTGCTGGCCGACCTCGGTCGTGACATAGGTGTCGCGGCCCTTGGTCAACTCGTAGAGCCGCTGCACCGCATATTGCGGCTTGATGATGTCGGTCGTGTTCTTGTAGCCGAGGCTGTTGCGGCCGCGCCACCCCTCGATCTGCGTCCACCAGGCGGTCAGCGCCGCCTTGTCGACCTGCGGCGAGGTCTCGCGCCAGATCCGCACCATGTCTTCCAGCACATGGGCGCAATCGCCGACGATGCCGATGTCGATCTTGACGTTCTTGTTGATCGAAGACGGGTCGATATCGACGTGGATCTTCTTCGACCCCGGCGAGAAGGCGTCGAGCCTCCCCGTTATGCGGTCGTCGAAGCGCGCGCCGATATTGATCATGACGTCGCAGTCATGCATGGCGAGGTTCGCCTCATAGGTGCCGTGCATGCCGAGCATCCCGAGCCACTGCCTGTCGGCGGCCGGGTAAGCGCCGAGCCCCATCAGCGTCGAGGTGACGGGAAAGCCCGTCAGCCGCGCCAGTTCGCGCAGCAGAGCAGACGCGTGCGGGCCGGAATTGATCACGCCGCCGCCGGTGTAGAACACCGGCTTGCGCGCCTTTGCCATCAGTTCGACAGCCGCCCTGATCTTGTTCAGATCGCCCTTGACCGTCGGACGGTAGGTCTTGTGCTGGTTGTCGCGCGGCCGCGAATAACTGCCGCGCGCGAACTGGATGTCCTTGGGGATGTCGACGACGACAGGGCCGGGCCGGCCATTGGCCGCGACATAGAAGGCCTCGTGCAGGATGCGCGGCAGGTCCGCGATGCTTTTCACCAGATAATTGTGCTTGGTGCAGGAGCGCGTGATGCCGACCGTGTCGCATTCCTGGAACGCGTCAGAGCCGATCAGATGCGTCGGCACCTGTCCCGTGATGACGACGAGCGGAATCGAATCGAGCAGCGCGTCGGTCAGGCCGGTGACGGCGTTGGTCGCGCCGGGTCCCGAGGTGACGAGCACGCAGCCGACCTTGCCCGAAGACGAGCGGGCATAGCCCTCGGCCGCATGGACCGCGCCCTGCTCGTGCCGGACGAGGACATGCTTGACCTTGTCCTGCTGGAACAGCGCGTCGTAGATCGGCAGCACCGCGCCGCCGGGATAACCGAACAGATGTTCGACGCCCTGATCCTGAAGCGCGCGGACGACCATCTCGGCGCCGGTCATCATCTCGCTCATAACAGTCTCCTGCGGCAGTTCGTCTTTGGGTGGGATCGGTGAAAAAAGGCAATAAAAAAGGCCCTCCTAGGGGCCTGGACGTGCGCTGGCGTCGGGGACGCGCGGTTCTGAAGAACCGGCCCCTACCAGCGCACCGATACGATAATAAGCTTGCGCATAGCGCCTGACGCCCTTTTCAGATGTTGCGGGACGCTAGACGAGCCCCGACATCGGGTCAAGAGCCAGCAACAGTCCTCAACCAGACTTTGCGGCAACCGCCGAAAAGTCACTGACCCAAGGGAACACTTTTTCAAGACCGGACGGCTAGGGTGGCCCACTTCGACCTGGAGCCCCGATGTATCAGGAAGTGCATACGCAGAATATTCCGGCGCGCGCCCATGCGCCGGAGATCGCCGAGCTTCTCGGCCGGTTCGTTCGGTATGCACAGGGCACGGCGGGTGCGCCGCACGAGGCCTTGCTCGACGAGGTCATGCCGGGCTTCGGCCAGGATCTGATGATCGTCAGACCGACCGGCGACGGCGACTACGCCTATCTGCATTATGGCCGCGAGATCATGCGCTATGCCGGAGGCAACCGGCTCGGCGAGTTGGTCTCGGAGATGTCGCCGCAAGTCGCCCGCTTTTCGATCTCCGGTTTCGATCAGGCGCTCGCCGACGGCAAGCCGGCCTATACAGTCCATCGCTCGCTGAAAACCGTCAGGGTCTGCCTGTGGGAGCGGCTGCTGATGCCGACGACAGGAGCCGATGGCGAACGCTTCGTCGTGGTCTTCAGCCGGCCGCTGCAGTTCCGCGAGGAATTGCTGACCACGGTCCTCGACACCTCGCCCTCGGGCATCGTCGCCCTGCGCGCGCTGCGCGACGATGACGGCAATATCGAGCGCACGCTGATCATCACAGCCAATCGCCGCGCCTCGGTCCTGGCGGGGCGGCCGGACGAGAGCCTGCTCGACTGCGACGCGCGCGAGAGCCTGCCTTTCCTGGCCGACCAGACGATCTGGCGGCGCTGCCTCTATGCCATCGAGCTGCGCCGCGCCGACATGGTCGAAACCTCCTATATGATCGCGGACAGGACGATCTGGCTGCAGATCGCGCTGGCGCCGCTCGGCGACGGGCTCGTCATGACGATGACGGACGTCACCGACCTGATGGTCGCCAACCAGACCCTGCAGAGCCGCGCCGCGACACTGGCGCTGGAGATAGGCCGCGAGCGCGCCACGCGCCGGGCCTTGTCGCAGGAGATCGGCCAGCGCGAGGAGCGCGAACAGGAACTGCGCCGCCTCGCCGAGACCGACCCGCTGACGGCGCTTCTGAACCGGCGCTCCTTCATCGAGAAGGCCAATGCCGCAATCGCCGACTGCGACGCGGCCGGGCAGGACGCCGCGCTGATCATCGTCGATCTCGACCATTTCAAGAGCGTCAACGACAGCCACGGCCATGCCGCCGGCGACGCCGTCATCCGCGCCTTCGCCGACCTGCTGCTGGGCATCGCCGAGCCGGGCTGCGATCTTGTCGGCCGCTTCGGTGGCGAGGAGTTCGCGGTCTTCATGCCCAAATCGGGCACGGCGGCCGTCCTGCGCATGGCGCGGCGCATCCAGAACGAACTGACGCGGCGCACGCTGCCGGTTTCGGAAACGCTGGCCCTGCAGGTTTCCGCGAGCCTCGGCGCTGCCATCCGCCGCGACGGCGAGAGCTTCACCGCCTTCATAGAGCGCGCCGACCGCGCCCTCTATCGCGCCAAGAACGACGGCCGCAACCGCATCTGCCTCGCCGAAGCGGACTCCATCGTCGTCGCGGCCTAGCGCTCCAGCTCCGCAAGCGCCGCGGACAGCGCCGCCTCCGGCGCGACCGCGTGCCAGCCCGCCATCTGGTGCCGGAACCAGGTGACCTGTCGCTTCGCATAGGCGCGCGTGTCGGCCTGTCCCCGCGCGACCGCCTCGGCCAGGCTGATCTGGCCGTCGAGATGGGCGATCAGCCCCGGCACGCCATGGGCCCGCATCACCGGCAGCAGCGGATCGAGCCTGCGCTCACGCAAGGCCGCGACCTCGTCGAGCGCGCCCTGCGCCATCATCGCCTCGAAACGCCGGTCGATGCGCGCCCGCACCTCATCGCGCTCCGGCATCACGAACAGCCGCAGCAACCGGCAATCCCCAAGCGGGCCGGGTTTTCGCTCGCCCTGAAAACTCGCCAGCGAACGCCCGGTCGCCAGCACGACCTCCAGCGCCCGCATGATCCTGAGCCGGTCGCTCGGCCGAAGCCTCTCCGCCATCGCCGGATCGCGCTCGACGAGTTCGGCATGCAGCAACGCGGTCTCAATGCCCTCGACGCGGGCGCGGAACGCCGACCGTACATCGTCCGGCACCGGCGGCATCGGCGACAGCCCCTCGGTCAGCGCCTTGAAATAGAGCCCCGTGCCGCCGACCAGCACCGGCAGCGAGCCGGCCCCGGCCAGTTCGGCCAGCAAGGGCGCGACATCCTGCGCGTAACGCGCCGCCGAATGGTTCACCGACCCATCGATATGGCCATAGAGCCGATGCGGCGTGGCGGCTTCCTCCGCTGCGTCCGGACGCGCGCTGAGCACGCGCAGGTCGCGATAGACCTGCATCGAATCGGCGTTGACGACCGTCCCGCCGAGGCGCTGAGCGATGGCGACCGCCAGCGCGGACTTGCCGCTCGCGGTTGGACCTGCGATGAGCACCGCCCTGACCGCCCCCGACCCATTCTTCTCTTCAGGTTCCAATGACACGCGTCGCCACGCTGGTTTCCGCCCATGGTCAGGCCCTGCTGAGCGATGCCCTGCTCGCAACCGTCGCGCAAGGCGTGCGGGCGATCCAAACCGAGCGCCTCGACGGCGAGATCGCCGCCGACCTGTTCTGCGAAACCGCGGACGACCGGGCGCTGGAGGCCAGCATCCGCGCGGCGCTGGCCGGGGCGGCGATCGACATCATCGTCCAGCCCGTCGCGACCCGCCGCAAGACGCTGTTCCTCGCCGACATGGATTCGACCATGATCGGCCAGGAATGCATCGACGAACTCGCGGCCTATGTCGGCCTCAAGGACCGCGTCGCCGGCATCACCGAGCGCGCCATGCGCGGCGAGATCGCCTTCGAGCCGGCCTTGCGAGAGCGCGTCGCGCTGCTGAAGGGCGTCAACCTCGCCGTGGTCGACGAAATCATCCGCGAGCGCATCACGTTGACACCGGGCGGCAGCGCACTTGTGCGAACGATGCGCGCCAATGGCGGCTACACGGCGCTGGTCTCGGGCGGCTTCACCGTCTTTACCGGGCCGCTCGGCGCGACGATCGGCTTCGACGAGCACCGCTCCAACACGTTGCTGGCGCAAGACGGCATCCTGACCGGCGAGGTTGCCGAGCCCATCCTCGGAAAGCAGGCCAAGCTCGATGCCCTGCTCGAACTGCGCGCCCGCTTCGGCCTTGCTCCCGAACATACGCTCGCCATCGGCGACGGCGCCAACGACCTCGCCATGCTCGGCGAAGCGGGGCTTGGGGTGGCCTTCCGCGCCAAGCCAGCGGTTGCGGCGGCAGCGGATGCGCGGCTCGACCATGCCGACCTGACGGCGCTGCTCTATGCGCAGGGGTATCGCGGCGACGAGATCGTCCGCGGCTAATCGACGATGAACAGCTTCGCGCCGGTCTCGGTGCGCGAGCGATGCGCTTCGGCTCCGTCCGCGACCTGATAGCTCATCCCGGCCTTCAGCGGCATCACGCGGCCGTCCTCGAGCGTCGTCTCCATCTCGCCGTCGAGACACAGGATGATGTGGCCCTTCGAGCACCAATGGTCGGCGACATAACCCGGCGAATACTCAACCATCCGAACCCGGATGCGGTTCTCTTCCGGCCCGAAATATTGCGTGCGCCAGATCGCCTCCCCGATATCGCCGGCGTGATGCTCGGCCGGAACTTGAGACCAGTCGGTCGTGATGAAAGGGATGTCGCTGATCTTCATGGGATTGGGCTCCTGTAGCCTCGCCACGCTGGCATCGCATCGGACGACACGCCAGTTCAAAACCGGAATGCGACCGATCACGGAGGCCACACATGAAAAAGGGCGGCCACAAAGGCCGCCCTGAGACAGTCTTTCGGAAAGCGTCCGTCAGTTCATCGACACCGCCACAAACCGGACCTCGCCCTGGGCGTTGGAGACCAGCAGCAGGGCCGACTTCTTGCCCTCCTTCTTCAGCGCGTCGAGGCGCCTGGTCACGTCTTCGGGCGAGTTCACCGCCTCCTGGCCGATCTCGACGATCAACTCACCGACCGAGATGCGCTTGTCGGCGGCGTTGGAGTTGGGCTCGACCTTGGTGATGACGACGCCCTTTGCGCCTTCCTTGATCGAGTAGCGCTTCTTCAGCTCTTCCGTCTGCGGCGAGAACTCGAGGCCAAGCGCGGTGGTGACAGCGGGCTTGGCCGGCTCAGCCGGCGTGCGGGCCGAGGCCGGCTGGACCTTCTCGCCATCCTCGAGGCGACCGAGCTTGACCGTCTTCACCAGTTCCTTGCCCTTGCGCATCACGGTGACGGGCACGTCCTTGCCGACAGGGGTCGCCGCGACGATGCGCGGCAGGTCGCGCGAATCCTTGACCTCCTTGCCGTCGAACTTGACGACGACGTCGCCGATCTCGAGGCCGGCGGGCTTGCCCGGACCCTTGTCGTCAATGCCGGCGACGAGCGCGCCGCGCGCCGTACCAAGGCCGAGCGCCTCGGCGGTGGCGTCATCGACGCTCTGGATGCGGACACCGAGCCAGCCGCGGCGGGTCTCGCCGAACTCCTTGAGCTGATCGACAATGTTGGTCGCCAGCGACGACGGAACGGCGAAGCCGATGCCGACCGAGCCGCCCGTCGGCGACAGGATGGCCGTGTTGATGCCGATCACATCGCCGGCCATGTTGAACAACGGTCCGCCCGAATTGCCCTTGTTGATGGCGGCATCGGTCTGGATATAGGTATCGTACGGCCCCTGGCTGATGTCGCGGTTGCGGGCCGAGACGATGCCCGAGGAGACCGAGCCGCCGAGGCCGAACGGATTGCCGATCGCCATCACCGGGTCGCCGATGCGCATCGCGTCGGAATCGCCGAACTTGACCGCCGGCAGCGGCTTGTCGTGCTTCACGCGCAGGACTGCGAGATCGACCTTGGCGTCCTTGCCGACGACTTCCGCTTTCAGGCGCAGGCCGTTGCCGAAGATCACGGTGATCTCGTTGGCGTCGCCGATGACATGGTTGTTGGTGACGACGAGGCCCGACGCATCGATGACGAAGCCCGAGCCGGCCGACTGTGAACGGCGCTGCTGCGGCGACTGACCCTGCTGGCGCTCGCCGGGCTGACCTTGCTGACCCTGACCCTGCTGGCCCTGGCCGCGACGGTTGAAGAACTCCTCGAACAGGTCGCCGAAGGGCGTATCCGGGCCGAGCTGCGGCAATTGCGGCAGCGTGCGGTTGCGGGTGTCGGCGGTGGTCACGGCCGAGATGTTGACGACGGCCGGCATGACACGATCGACGAGATCGGCCAGGGAGGTCTGCCCGGTCAGGACCGGAGGAGGGGCTGCGGTCTGCGCCTCGGCGAGCATCGGGGCGGCGGCGAGCGCGAGGGCTGCGACGCCGGCGGCGAACGCGAACCGCACGGGCCGGGAGGCGGAAGCGGATTTCAGTGCCATCTCTGGTCCTCGTTGAAAGATCGTGGAAAGCCGCAATGGCGGCGCGAAACGCTGGCGAAGAGTGAACCTCAAAATGCGGCGGAAGGGCGACGCACGATCATGTCATCACGCAACCGTCAGCGCACCAGAGCATTGCGCGAAAAAGTGGCAGCCGATCTTTCGCAAGAGCAATGCTCTAAACTTGTATCGAGGGAACTCAGCCGCTGCGCACCAGCCATACAAGAAAGACGCCAAGCACCGCAGAGCCGATTCCGATCAGGCGCATGCGATCGACCGGCGTCTCGGCGGCGCTGCGCAAGGCATCCTTGGCGAGGTTCGGAACCGCCGCAAAAAGGATGCCCTCGATGGCGAAAACCAGCCCGAGCGCCGCGATGAAATCCAGCATGCGCGGCGCTCAGGCGTTGATCAGGGCTGTGCCGGAGCGGCCGTGGCGGCGGGCGGCGTCGCCGGCCGTTGCGCGGTCGATCCATTGAAATAACGGAAGAACGGCGAATCCGGCGAGAGCACCATCCGCGTATCGCCCGCCTTGATGCTGGCCTCATAGGCCTGCATCGAGCGGTAGAACGAGAAGAACTCCGGATCCTTGCCAAAGGCTTCGGCGAAGACGCGGTTGCGCTCGCCTTCGCCCTCGCCTCGGATCTCGTCGGAGCGGCGCTGCGCCTCGGCGACGATCACGGTCGAGTCGCGCTCGGCCCGCGCCCGGATCTCCTGCGCCTGCTGGCCGCCGAGCGCGCGGGCTTCGGCCGCCTCGCGCTGACGCTCGGTCTGCATGCGCTGGAACACGGCTTGCGAGTTCGCAGCCGGCAGATCGACCCGGCGCAGGCGCACATCGACCACCGTCATGCCGAAGCGGGCCGCCTCGCGGTTCACGTCGTCGCGGATGCGGTTCATCAGCCGCGAGCGGTCGGTACGGACCATGGCGGTGAAGCTCGCCTCCGCCAGCACGCTGCGGACATTGCCGTTCACGATGGAGGCGAGCTGCGAGTTGGCGCGCGGGATGTTGTTGACCGCCTGATAGAAGCGCAGCGGATCGGAGATGCGATAGCGCGTGAAGGCATCGACCACGAGACGCTTCTGGTCCGAGGCGATGATTTCCTGCGCCGGCAGGTCGAGGTCGAGGATGCGGTTGTCGAGCAGGGTGACCTGCTCGAACGGCGCCGGCAGCTTGAAATAGAGGCCGGGCTCGGTGACGACGCTTCGCACCGCGCCAAAGCGCAGCACGAGGGCGGACTGGGTCTGCTGCACCACGAAGGTCATGGCGTAGAACACCACGGCCGCGATTGCCAGGATGGCGAGCAGGCCGATGCGGATGATCGAGCCGTTCATCGGATCGCTCCCCCCTGCTGGGCGCCCTGGGCGGGGCGGCGCTGCTGCTGGAGCTCGTTCAGCGGCAGATAGGGCACGACGCCCTGCCCGCCATTGCTGTTCTGATCGAGAATGATCTTGTCGGTGCCGCCCATGACGCGCTCCATCGTCTCGAGGAAGAGACGCTCGCGGGTCACGGCCGGCGCGTTCTTGTACTGCTCATAGACCGCGTTGAAGCGGCTGGCCTGGCCGAGCGCTTCGGCGACGGTCTGGTCCTTGTAGGCTTCCGCGCCCTGCACGAGCTGGGCCGCGCGACCGCGCGATTCCGGCACGACGCGGTTTGCGTAGGTCTGGGCCTCATTGCGCAGGCGCTCCTGGTCGGCGCGCGCCGCCTGGACGTCGCGGAACGCATCGATGACCTGCTGTGGCGGATCGACCTTCTGCAATTGCACAAGCCGGATCTGGACGCCGGCATTGTAGCCGTTCAGCGTCTCCTGCATGAGCTGGCGCACCTCGGTCTCGATCGCGGCGCGGTCGGTGGTCAGCACGGGCTGGATGTTGCGCCGGCCGATGACCTCGCGCATCGCGCTTTCGGCCACGGCCTTCACGGTGCCCGGCGGGTCCTGGATGTTGAAGACGTAGTCCTCGGGCTGGGCCGGATCGACCTGCCACTGCACGATCACGTCGATATCGACGATGTTCTCGTCGCCGGTCAGCATCAGGCTTTCCTCGCCGACATCGGACTGGCGCGAGGCGCGCACGGACTCGACGGTGCGGAAGCCGACCTCGGTGGTGATGATGTTGGTGACCTGCGGCTTGATCACGCCGCCGATCGGATAGGGCCAGTTGTAGTTCAGCCCTTCGCCGGTCTTGCCGATGAACTTGCCGAAGCGCAGATTCAGGCCGACCTCGTTGGGACGGACGATATACCAGCCGGTCAAAAGCCAAATCACGATCAGGATGAGCACGCCGAAGATCAGCCCCCGACCGCCGAGGCTGCCGCCCGGCATCAGGTTCTTCAGCCGGTCCTGGCTTCGTCTCAGGATTTCCTCGAGATCGGGAGGGGAACCGCCGCCCGAGCCGCCACTGCCGCCTCCGGAGCCGCCGCCCCAGGGACCGCCGCCGCCACTTCCTCCGCGCTGGCCCCAGGGTCCGCCCCCGTTGTTGCCACCGCCGCTCTGGTTGCTCCAAGGCATACTTGCGCCGTTCCCTTATCTATCGACCTGCCGAGCCATAGGCGAATAGCGGCCGTTTGTCAGCGCCTTTGCATGCGCGTGGCGCTGACTTGGGCATGGGCCACGGATTCGTCAACGGCGCAACCTCTTCATCGTCAACGCAAACTCAGCCCCGGGGGCGGCGGCGAAAGGTCGCGAAGCTGAAGGGGTGCTCGTCGTCTGGACTGCGCGGATGGCTTTCGCGCGAGACGGGCTCGAACATCGTCGCGTCCCACTCCGGAAACAGCGCGTCGCCTTTGGGCTGCGCATGGACGAAGGTCAACTCCAGCCGGTCCGCCAGCGGCAGCGCCTGCGCGTAGACATCCGCGCCGCCCGCCACCACGACGGAATCGGAAGCCAGCGACGCGCCGAGCCTTTGCCCCAGCGCCAGAGCCGCCTCCAGCGAGGCTGCGACATGAACGCCTTCGACGGCAAAATCCGGATCGCGCGTGAGCACGATAGTCTCGCGCCCCGGCAACGGCTTGCCGATCGACAGGAAGGTCTTGCGCCCCATCAGCACCGGGCGGGCGAGCGTCAGCCCGCGAAAATGCCGCAGATCGGTCTTGAGACGCCAGATCAGCTTGTTGTCGTCGCCGATGACGCGGTTGTCGGCGATGGCGGCGACGATGACGACAGGAAGATCGGCCATGGGCTCAAGCACCTCTCGCCAGCGCGGCCAGCGCCGCGCCATCGAGCCGCTTCACCGTCCATTCGTCCTGCGCCTTGGCGCCGAGCGAACGGTAGAACACCCGCGAGGGCTCGTTCCAGTTCAGCACCCACCAAGCGAGCCGCGTGAGCCCCTCGTCGACGCAGCGCCGGGCGAGGCCCGCCATCAGCGCCTTGCCGATGCCGCGACCGCGCTGGTTCTCCCGCACGAACAGATCCTCCAGCCAGATGCCGTGCCGGCCGGAGAAGGTCGAATAGGTGTAGAACCAGACGGCGAAGCCGACCGGCTCGCCCTCCCATTCGGCGATGTCGCAGAAGACGCGCGGGTTCTCGCCAAACAGCGAAGCCGCGATCTCGGCCTCGGTCGCCGTCACCGCGTCGGGCAGCCTCTCATAGACCGCGAGTTCGCGGATGAAGGCGAGGACGAGACCGGCCTCGCCGGGCCGTGCGGGGCGGATGGAGAGGGTCATATCGCGATCGGCGCCTTGATCGCGGCATGGGGCTCGTAGCCCTCGATCGTCACGTCCTCGAAGCAGAAATCCTCCAGCCGCGTCACCGCCGGGTTGAGCCTGAGCGTCGGCAGCGCCCGCGTTTCCCGCGAAAGCTGGAGCTTCGCCTGGTCGAGATGGTTCACATAAAGATGCGTGTCGCCGAAGGAATGCACGAAATCGCCGACCCTCAAGCCCGTCACCTGCGCCACCATATGGGTCAGCAGCGCATAGCTCGCGATGTTGAACGGCACGCCGAGAAACACGTCGGCCGAGCGCTGGTAGAGCTGGCAGGAGAGCTTTCCCGGACCTCCTTCCGCAGGCTGAACGAAGAACTGGAACAGGCAGTGGCAAGGCGCCAGCGCCATCTTCGGGATATCGGCCGGGTTCCAGGCCGAGACGATCAGCCGGCGCGAATCCGGGTTGCGCCTGATCTCGTTCACGAGCCAGGCGATCTGGTCGATGGTCTGTCCGTCCGGGGCCGGCCATGAGCGCCATTGCCGCCCATAGACCGGGCCGAGATCGCCATCGGCGTCGGCCCATTCGTCCCAGATGGTGACGCCGTTCTCCTGCAGGTAGCGGATATTGGTGTCCCCGCGCAGGAACCAGATCAGCTCGTGGATGATCGACTTCAGATGCAGCTTCTTGGTCGTGACCAGCGGGAAGCCTTCGGACAGGTCGAAGCGCATCTGGTGGCCGAACACGGCGAGCGTGCCGGTTCCCGTGCGGTCGTCCTTGCGGACGCCCTCGCTCAGGACGCGTTGGAGCAGGTCGTGATACTGGCGCATGGACGAATCTCATAGGCTCGAAGCGGCGGCACCTTAGCCGTTTCCGGACGCCTTGCCTGCGGCGTGGACGCAAGATGTCCCCGGCTTTCGCGCAGGCCTGAGACCTTCTCGTCGGGGAACAATGGCGGCGGCGCACTGTTTTCCCGGGTGATTTCAACTCTCATCATGAGGAACCCGTCATGCCGCTCCTCAAATTCGTCGCCGCCTCGCTGGTCGCACTGGCCTTCAGCGCTACGCTCGCCATTTCGTCGGCACAGGCCCAGACCGGCGCGCCGGCCATCTCGGTGGATCAGGCCCGCCGGATCGCGACCGAAAACGGCGTCGTCCGCATCGAGGAGATCGAACTCGACGATGGCACATGGGAGATCGAGGGTCGCGATGCGGCCGGGGCCGAAATCGAGCTCGACCTGCGCGCCAGCGACGGCATGGTCATCAAGATGGAGCGCGATCGGCCGGCCGCAGCCTCCGCGCGCCCCTGATCGACGCGATCCCGCAGGGCTGCGGGCCTGTCGGTTTCGGCTATCTTCCCGGCCTTTGGCGAATTCGCGCGGGAAGCCAAAACCGTCCCTTCCCCCGGACGCACGCAGCCCCTATATTAGGCTTGCCGTTCGCAAGATCGGCTATGGCGATAAACGGACGTCGAAATAAGCTTTTCGGACCCGGGGGCGGTACCCGGCGCCTCCACCACAGCCCTGCGGCGCGAGCACAGAGAGATCTGCGGCGCGAGCTTAAGGGCATCCTGCAGCCTTCGGGCCGCAGGGCTGCGGCGGGGGCGAAATAGGATCGACGAGGGTGTAAAGGCCGTTCTTTTGCTCGGTATGGTTCCGCCGTTATAGGGCTAACGCATAGTTGCCAATGACAACAATGCTCGGGTCGCTGTCGCCGCGTAAGCGGTGCTGGTTCCCAAACCTAAGTCCTTCCGTTTAGCGACGTAAGGCGGGGCCCGGAGGCGCCTGGCAACAGAAGCCTCCACTTTTTTTGAGTCCGCGAGCGTCGGAGCCGGGACGAGGTTCCGCCGCAAGACGGACGGGCAAACGGATCGCAAGATCGCAACGGACATCAAGGCTCGATGGCACAGGATATTCTTCGCTACGATCTCATGGTGCAGGACGCGCTGAAGGGGGTCGTGCGCAAGATTCTGATCGAGGCCGGACGCGACGGCCTGCCGGGCGAGCACCATTTCTACATCACATTCCGCACGACCGCGCCGGGCGTGCGCGTCTCGCAGCGTCTGCGCGACAAGCATCCCGACGAGATGACGATCGTTCTGCAGCACCAGTTCTGGGACCTCAACGTCAGCGAGCACGCCTTCGAGGTCGGTCTCTCCTTTTCAGGCGTGCCCGAGCGGCTGCTGATCCCGTTCGACGCGGTGACCACTTTCTTCGACCCTTCCGTGCAGTTCGGGCTGAAATTCGAGCCGCAGGAGGCCGTCGACGCCGCTGCCCCCGCCGAGAAGGTCGCGACGCCGAACAAGACCCCGCGCGGCGCGGGTTCCGAACCGGCGATCACCCCGGCCGTCCTGCCGGCGCGGTTGCCGGCGAAGACCGGTCTCGCGGCGGTTCCCGCTATCGCGGCGAAAACCCCGGATCGATCGGCCGAGCCGGCCGCCAAAACTGAACCAGCCCAGAAGAAGGACGCGCGCAAGAGCGACGCGGAGCCTGCCGATGATGGCGGCAGCGCCCAGATCGTGAGCCTCGACTCCTTCCGCAAAAAAACCTGAACGCACATCCGGGCGGCCTGATCCATGATGACGACGCGCACCGAAACCGATTCCTTCGGGCCGATCGATGTGCCCGCCGATCGCTACTGGGGCGCGCAGACGCAGCGCTCGCTTGAGAATTTCAGGATCGGCGGCGAAGCCGAGCGGATGCCGCTGCCACTGATCCATGCGCTCGTGCTGGTCAAGAAGGCGGCCGCCCATGTCAATGCGCGGCTGGGGCTGCTCGACCAGCGTATCGCCGGCGCGATTGGCGCAGCCGCCGATGAGGCGCTCGCCGGCAGGTTCGACGGACATTTCCCGCTGGTGATCTGGCAGACCGGCTCCGGCACGCAGACCAACATGAACGTCAACGAGGTGCTGGCGAACCGCGCCAACGAGCGCCTCGGCGCCGGCCTTGGCGCAAAAAGCCCGGTCCATCCCAACGACCACGTCAATCGCGGCCAGTCCTCGAACGACTGCTTTCCGACCGCGATGCACATCGCAGCGGTGCTGGAACTGACACAGAAGCTGCTGCCGGCGCTGCGTGGGCTCGAGCAGGCGCTGGCGGGCAAGGCGGAGGCGTTCAAGGATCTGGTCAAGATCGGCCGCACCCATCTGCAGGATGCGACGCCCGTCACGCTGGGCCAGGAGTTTTCCGGCTATGCCGCGCAGATGCAACTCGGCATCGCGCGCATCGAGTCTTCGCTCGGCGGGCTCTACGCTCTGGCGCAGGGCGGCACCGCCGTCGGCACCGGGCTGAACACCCATCGCGACTTCTCGGGCCTGTTCGCCCGGGAACTGGTGTCGCTGACCGGCCTGCCCTTCCGCCCGGCCGGGAATCTGTTCGAGGCGCTGGCGAGCCACGGCGCGCTTGCCGCCAGCCACGGCACGCTGGCGGCGCTGTCATCCGACCTGTTCAAGATCGCCAGCGACATCCGCCTGATGGGGTCCGGCCCGCGCTCGGGGCTCGGCGAGATCAGCCTGCCGGAAAACGAGCCCGGCTCGTCGATCATGCCCGGCAAGGTCAACCCGACCCAGGCCGAGGCGCTGACCATGGTCGCGACGCAGGTCCACGGCAACCAGGCCACGATCGGCTTTGCCGCGAGCCAGGGCCACTTCGAGCTCAACGTCTTCAAGCCCGTGATCGCCGCCGCCTTCCTGCGCTCGGTGCGGCTGCTGACCGATGCTGCCGAGAGCTTCCGCGTCCACTGCGTCGAGGGCATCGAGGCCAATGAGGAGCGGCTGGCGGAGCTGCTCTCCCGCTCGCTGATGCTGGTCACGGCGCTCGCTCCGGCGATCGGCTACGATCAGGCCTCCGCGATCGCCAAGGCGGCGCATCACAACGGCACGACGCTCCGAGACGAAGCCTTGCGCGCCGGCGTCGCGCCCGATCTGTTCGACAGGACCGTCCGGCCCGAGCTGATGCTGGGGCCGAACTGAGGGAATGGCGCGATGGCCGAGATCGTTAATCTGCGCCGCGTCCGCAAGCAGCGCGCACGCGAAGACGCCGAGGCGCAGGCGCAGCAGAACCGCATCGCCTTCGGCCGAACCAGGGTCGAGCGCCAGCTCACCGAAGCCGAACGTAACAAGGCGGCGCGCGATCTCGACGGCCATAGGCTGAAGCCGGACGAGCCATGAAGGCGGACGCATGAGCACGGAGCGCAAACGCTCCCTCGTCATCGCCGGCCACAGCACCAGCGTCTCGCTGGAAGAGCCGTTCTGGGAGGCCTTGCGCGTGATCGCGGCCGGGCAAGGCCGCTCGGTCGCAGGCCTCGTCGGCGAGATCGACCAGCAGCGCGGAACGATCAATCTCTCCGCGGCGCTGCGGCTGCACGCGCTGGCGCACTACCGGAAACTGGCTGAATAAAACTGAACCGGCATACGGCAAAACTGCCCAGATTCCAGAGAGTTGAGCAGAGCGGCTGAATCATGTTCGCAGCCGCCTGAATCAGCGCCGCAGTTCTTTGAATCGCTCTCTGAGCAGGTTGAATCAGTTTGGCTGCGTTGTGCGCGAAAGCGGTCTCGGTACGGGCTGGATGTCGAGTGGCGGCGGCAGGGGCTGGAGCACCGTGCCGGGCTGCGAGGGCTGCGCCGGCGCATTGCTGAAGGGCTCGCGCGGCGCGCCGGGCAGAATCATCGGGCCGGGCTGATCGACCGGCGCGGCGGTCCGGGCCGCGCGCGCCCGCTCCTCTGCTTCGACCCGCTCGATCCTGCGCCGTATGTCCGCTTCCTGCCGCGCATCCTCGATCCGCCTGGCCTCCTCGGCCCGCCTTTCCTCGGCCAGCCGCCGGGCCTCTTCCACGCGCCGCGCTTCCTCCGCCCGCTTCTCCTCTGCCAGCCGGCGCGCCTCCTCGATCCGCCGCGCTTCCTCGACGCGCTTCTCCTCGGCGATCCGCCTCTCCTCCTCCGCCTTGAGGAACTCGGCGAGCTTGCGCTCGTTCTCGCGCGTCTCGCGCTCGGCCCGCAACCGCCTGGAATGAGCGGCCCGCTCGCGCGCATCGGCCTCGAAAGCCTCGACCCGTTCGATCTCGCGTGCCAGCGCACGCGCCGCGACCGCATTCGACAAGGCCCCGACATCGGTCTCGCGCCGCAGCGTCGAGAGCGGCCCGCGCCAGGCCACGCCGACCTGAGGCGCATCACCCGGCCAGCCCTTGGGCAGAGGCCCGAGCGGGCGCAGGCTGAGCCTCAGATCGGCGCTCGTCGCGCGCAGATCGACGCTGCCGCTCGCCTCCGCGCGCAGGCCGGCTCGCTCGAACGAGAAGGGCTGCAGCCGCATCAGGCCGCCCGCCAGTGTGAACGGCAAGGTCACATCGCCCAACGACCAGGCGGCGCGGTCGAGCTGTTCACTGATGCGTCCCTGCAGCCGGGCCGTCTCGCTTTCCGACGCGTCCTCGCCCGTCGCCGCGATGACCCGGCTGTAGGCGGCAGGGTCAAAGCGGCTGAGGCTTGCTCCGGTCAACGTCACGCTGCCGGCCCCGCCGAGCCCCGCGACCAGCCGCGCCGGGCTCTCGCCGGAACCGCCGGCCTCGACCCGGCCCGAGAGCCGCCCGGTCAGTCCGCCGCCGGTCAACCCCGCCAGATCGACCTGCGCCAGATCGACCTGCCCGGAGAGCTGGGCGAGCCCGCCCTCGCGCCGCAGTCCAAGACGGCCGGCGACCGTGCCGCCGCCATAGGCGCCGCTCAGGCCATCGATTCTGATGCCGTCGGCGTCGGTCGTCAGCGTGAAACGCGCATCGCGCAAAGGCAAACCGTCAGCGGCCAGGAGCGCGGCCGTCTCGATCGCGAGCGACAGCCCCTGAGTGCCGAGCGCGACCGGCGCACCGAAACGCGTCGTCGACCAGACCGCGCCGGCCGGCGCAGGCGTCGCCCCCAGCGCGCCGGCGATCAGGCCGCGCAGATCGAGTTGCGGCAGCGTCAGCCGACCCGAAATCGCCCCTTCGCGCGGCAGCGTCAGCGCGCCGCGCGCCGTCGTGCCGCCGAGATTGGCGACGAGGTCGTCGAGCGAGATCGCCTCGGACGCAAAGCCGATTCGGGCATGGGCGTCGAACAGGCCGTCCGGCAGCAGCCGCGCCGGCCCCTCGGGCAGGATCTGGCCCGGCCCGTCGGCCTGCACGGTCAGTCTCGTCGGCACCGACTGGTCACCCTCGACCACGACCGAGAGGCCGGGACCGGCGAGCGTCGCGCTCAGCCGGTCGCGCTCGCGCGACAGCGTCAGCAACCCCTGCCCGCCCCGCTGCGGCGTCGGCAATCCAAGCGCCGCGAAGACCTGCCTGCGGTCGGTCAGGTCGAATGTCAGCGAGCCGTTGCGCCATTCCCCGGCGGCATCGAGTCGCCCGTCAAGCACGAGCCGCCCGGCCTGCGCTCCACCGTCGACGACGAGACCCGTCTCGCCGCCGGGCGCGCGCGTCAGCCGGAAGCGCGCATCGAGCCGGGACAGCCCGTCGCTGGTGCGCGCCAGCGCCTGCCGCGCGGTCTCGGGCAGCAGCGGCCCGGCCAGCGCGGCCACCGCCTCGAAGCGCGGCGCGCGGATGCGTCCCGAGATCTCGCCGCCCTCGCTCAGCAGCGCGCCGGTGCCCGACACCGCGATGCCGCCGAAACCGTCGATCGCCAGCCGGTCGAGCCGCCAGTTCGCGCCCTCCCGCACGACGACGAGGCTGGCGCTGCCCGGCGGTGCCCTGCGGAAGCGCGCATTGGTCAAAGCGAGGTCGAGCGACAGGTCGCGCTTGCCGGCAAGCCCGGCGAAGCTCTCGGCTGGCGGCAGCGTATTGAGGTCCAGCCCCTGCAAGGCGAGCTTGGCCGAGAGCCGCTCCGGCAGGATGTCGCCCGAGCCTTCCAGCCTGATGCCGGACGAACCCGTGACCAGCAGGCGCTCGACGCCGAGCCGGCCCCCATCGAAGGCACCGACGGCGTCGGCGTCGATCCGCCCGAGTCCGGCGACAAGATCGGCCAGCGCTGGATCGAGGCCCGCGCGGGCGAGCACCAGCGCGACGCGGCGCGAATCCTCGGCCTTCAGGTTCACCCGGCCGGCTGCGCCGCCTGAATCGAGCGCCCCGCTCGCCCCGATGAGCGCTCCCGCGATCCTGACCGAGGCCGACGCTTCGCTCAGGCCGTTTGAATCGAGCCGGCCGCGCAGGCCTAAGGCGGAAAAATCCTCGCCGCGCCAGACCAGTTGCTCGAGATCGAGCCCGAGGTCGATCGGCCCCGGCAGACCGAGCAGCGCCCGCACGGCGCCGGGACGCTCTGCAAGCGCGGCGGCCAGCGCATCGCCATCGAGCCTACGTGCTCTCAGCGCCAGCGAGCCGGTGTTGAGGCCGGGCAGATACTGGCCCTCGCCTTCGAGACGCGCCGCGCCGCCGGCGATGTCGAGTACGAGGCCCGCAAGGTCGAGCTGGCGCGGCCCGCCGCTGACACGGCCCGACAGCGCGAGCGCCCCGCCGGGCGACATCGAGAATGTGCCTTCCAGGCCAGGCGAGAGCCCCCCTGCCGTTACCGGAAGCAGGACTGCGCCATCGAAGCCGATCTGCGTCTCCTCGCCGGTCAGCGTCGCCTTGGCGCGCAGGCGGCCCTCGGGCTCCAGCGCGCCGGTCGCAATCCGCAGCGAGGCGCCGTCGATCTCGCCCTCGATGCGCCATGGCCCGGTCAGCCCGACGGCTGATATCTCGGCCGAGACGGGCGTGAGCGTCACCGGCTCCTTGCCCGGCTCGCGCCAGATAAGCGCCGAACGGCGCAGGCTGAGACGGTCGAGACTGGTCTGCGCCGGCAGCCCTGCGCCGAGGCGCGCCGGCAGGAGGACGCCGCCTGCCTCATTGACTACGAGCGAAAGCGTCGCTCCTTCGGCCTGCACATCGGACAGCCTGACCTCGCCGCGCGCCATCGGCCCCAGCGCCAATTCCGCTTCTAGCTTTTCCACCGCCACCGAGCTTGCCGCATCGCCTGCGGTCCCGAACCGGACATCGGCCAGCGTGAGCCGGGGCGAAGGCAGCAGTCTGAGCCCGATGCCGCCCGCGACCGAGGTCTCGACGCCGAGCGCCGCGCTCAGCCGCGCCTCGATCTGCGGCCGGTAGCCGCGCCAATCGACGAAGCCCGGGCCGATCAGGGCGGCCAGCAGCGTCAGCACCAGCAGGCCTGCAAGGACTGTCAGGGTCTCACGCACCGGCGGGCCACATCCTTCTGTTCCGTCGGGCCGTGCTTATCACGGCATGATCGAGCCGACAGGATTATGTCGGCAAGTCGCGGCGACATCACGACATTTCGAGCCGCGACCGCAGACGCAAAAGCGTCAGGTCGTCACAGGGCGACGATCTTGCCCGGGTTGAGGATGTTCTGCGGGTCGAGCGCACGCTTGAGAGTGGCCATCACCGCCAGCGCCTCCGCGCCATGCTCCTGCTCGAGATACTTCATCTTCTTCTGGCCGACGCCATGCTCGCCCGTGCAGGTGCCGCCCATGGACAGCGCGCGCTTCACCAGCCGATCGACAAAGCCCTGCGCGCGCTCGACCTCGTCGGGATCACTCAGATCGACCAGCGGCTGGGTGTGGAAATTGCCGTCTCCGACATGGCCGGCGATGGGCGCGATCAGTCCGCTCGCCTCGATGTCGCGCTTGGTTTCCTCGACGCATTCGGCCAGCCGCGAGATCGGCACGCAAACATCGGTCGCGACGGATTCGGCGCCGGGCCGGAGCGCACGCGCCGCCCAGTAGACGTCGTGCCGTGCCTGCCACAGCCGTGAGCGGTCCTCGGCCTTGGTCGCCCAGTCGAAATCGCCGCCGCCGCAATCGCGCGCGATCTCGCCGAAGCGCTCGGCCTGCTCCTTCACGCCGGCCTCGGAGCCATGAAATTCGACGAACAGCATCGTCGTCTCGGGCAGGGAAAGCTTAGAATACTGGTTCACGCCCCGGATCATCACATCGTCGAGAAGCTCGATGCGCGCCACCGGCAGCCCGGTCTGGATGGTCAGGATGGTCGCGTCGCAGGCCGCCTGCACCGAGGGAAACGGGCAGACGCCGGCCGAGATCGCCTCGGGGATGCCGTGCAGTTTCAGCGTGATCTCGGTGATGACGCCGAGCGTCCCCTCCGAGCCGATCAGCAGCCGCGTCAGGTCGTAGCCGGCCGAGGTCTTGCGCGCCCGCGTCGAGGTTTTCACGATCGAGCCGTCGGCCATCACCGCCGTCAGCGCCAGCACATTGTCCTTCATCGTGCCGTAACGGACGGCGTTGGTTCCCGAGGCCCGCGTCGCCGCCATGCCGCCGATCGAGGCGTCGGCGCCGGGGTCGATCGGAAACATCAGGCCCTGGTCGCGCAGATGCTCGTTGAGTTCCTTGCGAGTGACGCCGGCCTGCACGACGCAGTCGAGATCCTCGCCGTGCACGGCGATGACCCGCTTCATCTGGCCCATGTCGATGCAGACGCCGCCATAGGGCGCGTTGACATGACCTTCCAGCGAGGTGCCCGTGCCGAAGGCGATGACCGGTACGCCATGCGCGGCGCAGAGCTTGACGATCTCGGCGACCTCTTCCGTCGAGTCGGGATAAACCACGGCGTCGGGCGGCTGGTTCGGGATCCAGGTCAGGGTGTGGCCATGCTGCTGGCGCACCGCCAGGCTGGTGACGAGCCGGTTGCCGAAGCGCGCCGCGAGCGCCTGCGTCACCGCCGCAATGGCCTCGCTCCCCGGCGGCAGCGATGCGGCCGGCGCGGGGGTCTGATGCGATGCGACGGCGGCCAGGCTCATTGTCATATTCCGATATTGGAGCTTTAATACGCCATGCTTCATAGCAGACGCTTAGCCGTTGACGACACGGGCAAACGCGTTTGTGTGTTTCACGAGACGCTGGTCATGGGCGGCGTTTCGGGAAGCGGCGAGGATGGGTCGTTGCACGGCGACACCATTCAACGCGCCCATGAAGCGGACTGAAACCACGCAGGATGGGCCGGCGCCGATCTGCCAACGGGGAAGAGGAGGTCAGCCATGCAGGACGATAGCCGCACCCCGGTGCTGTTCTTCGCGCCCTTCGTCTCGTCGGTCATGTCGGTCGAGCCGCAATGGATCGACTATAACGGCCATCTCAACATGGCGTTCTACCATGTCCTGTTCGACCGGGCGGTCGATGAGGTCTTCTCGCTGGTCGGGCTCAATCAGGACTATGTCGACGCCAGGCACGCCTCGTTCTTCGCGGCGGAATGCCATGTGCTCTACAAGCGCGAACTGACCGAGAGCGACCAGGTCCGCATCACCGCCCAGCTCATCGCCTTCGACGAAAAGCGCCTGCACTATTATCTCGAAATGCGCCATGCGACCGAGGGCTGGCTCGCCGCGACCAGCGAGAACCTCTCGCTGCATGTGGACATGACGACCCGCAAGGTCGCGCCCTTCCCGCCGGACATTCTCGCAAACATCGCCCTGATGAAGGCCGCCCACAGCATGATGCCGCTGCCGGTCACCATCGGGCGCATCATCGGCATGCCCAGGAAGACCGCGATCACGGTCGAGAGCATGACCGGCGAGCGGGAGCCCGAGACGCGGCTGTCCAACTCCGATGCGCTCAATCGTCGTGATCGGGAATGCGCAGACGGTGGCCGCACGCCTTGCAATGCACGGCGTCCGGCTCATGGCGCTGCAGCGCGCATTCGGGGCAGGCGAAAGTGACCTTGTTGGGCCGGAACACCGCCTGAGCCAGCCGCACGAACAGCGAAATGCCGACGATCATCACCGCCACCGAGGTCAGCTTGCCGCCGATGCCGGGCAGCGTGATGTCGCCGAAGCCCGTGGTGGTGACGGTCGCGACCGTGAAATAGAACGCGTCGACATAGCCCTCGACGCCGGGCTTGCCCATGAAGAAGAAGGTATAGATGAAGCCCGTGACGACGAAGAGGAACGTCGTCAGGTTGATCAGCGCCCGCGAGACATCCTCCCATTCGCGATAGCGCGTCTTGCGCAATTGTTGCCAGAGCACGCCGCGCTGCGACAGCGACCACAGCCGCAGGATGCGCAGGAAGCCGAAATTCTCCAGCCATTGCGGCGCAAGCAGCGTCGCCAGGATGAACAGGTCGAGCAGCATCGTCGGCTGCCGCAGCGTCCGCCAGATATGGGTGCAGGCTAGCAGGCGCGCCGCGATCTCGACGATGAGGATCGCAGCGATTGAATAGTCGAGCCAGAGGAAGGCCGGCTTGTCGCGGATCAGCGGCGTCGCGATGAAGAAGGCGATGATCAGGACATCGACGACCGTGGTGGCGAGCTGGAAGCGCAACGCGGCTGGCGTCTGGCCGTGGAAGAGTTGGCGCAGCCGGTCCCTCAGTGCGGCGAGTCCGGTCGGCGTTTCGGTGTCGCCCGATGAGTCCATCATCGTTCAGGCGCTAGCATGCGCCCGCGAGAAGCGTCCAGCCTGACCGGGTTCAGCGTGCCGGGCGCGTCAGCCGGGCCTGCACGGCATAGCCGGCATAGAGCGACCGGCTGGCGACACTGAAACCGCTTGCCAACGCCAGCGCCTCGCTCACAGCCGGCAGATTGTCGCGCGGCGTGACATGGAACAGGCCAAGCCAGCGCCGCAGCACCGCCTTGAACGCGTTCGGCAGCCCGGCCTGATCGCCGAAATCGACGATGTGGAGCGAGCCGCCGGGCGCAAGCCGCCGCAGCGCCTCCTCGACCACGCCCTGCCAGGGCGGGATCATCGACAGCGCATAGGAGATCACGATCCGGTCGAAGCCCGCCTGTCCGAACAACGCCTGCGGGTCGAAATCAGTCGCGTCGGCCTGCGCCAGCCGGATGCGGCCTTCCAGCCCGGCCCGCGCCACGCTGGCCCGCGCCGTCTCCAGCATCGCCTCCGAGACGTCCAGCCCGAAGCAGGGACAGCAGGGATAGCGCCTGGCGATCGCGATCAGGTTGCGTCCGGTCCCGCAGCCGATTTCGAGAACGCTGCTCCCCTCCGGGGGGTCAAGCTCGGCGATCAGCCCGTCGCGGCCAAGCAGGTAGAACTTGCGGCTGGCGTCGTAGATATGGCGCTGACGACGATAGATCGCATCCATCAGCGAGGCGGCGTCGCCGCGCGGCGCGATCGCGCTCACGCGCCGGCTCCGCCCAGGACATAGAGGTGGAACCCGCCATAGATCGAGGAGCGGTCCTCCGCGCCGAGCTCGCGGCTGCGCGCCTCGTCATAACGCCACTGGTCGAGGATCGCGGCCGGCACGCGGCCCGGCAGCAGCCGCTCATCGGCCGCGGTGCGGAAGATCACACGCGCGCCGGGTTTTGCGGTGCGGGTGATCTGCGTCCAGAGTCCGGTCAGGTCGGCGTCGTTCATCCAGTCCTGCGCGTCGAGCAGCACATAGGCGTCGCAGCTCTTGGCCGGCTGGCTTTCGAGGAAGGCCGTGACCGCGCTCTGATGGTAGGCGACGCGGCCGGCGCGCGCCTTCACATCCGCGAAATTCGCCTGCTGCAGATAGGGCGGCAGAGACGCATCCGGGCCGGGCTCATAGCCGCGTCCAAAAGCCTGCCGGGCGAAGTAGTTGGTCTTGACGTCGAAGCCGCAGGCAAGCCGCTCGAGGCGATGCCGCAGCACGGCGCGGATGCCGCCCTCGCCGTCGCCGGCCAGCGCCTTGTACTGCGCCGGCGGAATGCCGAGCCCGTAGAGCGAGGCCGGCTGGCGCACCAGCCAGCGCACGATGCGCTTGTCGAAGACAGGCGCGAGATGCCGGTCGAACAGCACGCGCTGCTCGCCGAGATCGCGGGCCTTCAGCATCACGCGCGGATCGCAGCCGAGCAGGCGGCCGAGCACATGGCCGGCGCCGATGAAGCGCCCGAGCAGCCCGTAGCGGTAGACATTGCGGGCGAACATGCCGATCCGGCGGCGGCCGTCGAGGCCCCTGCCCTCCCAGTAGCCACGCGAGGTCGCGTCGAGATGCGGCGCGATCTCGCGGTCGTAGAAGGCCACGTTCGCCGCCGACTGCGCCTGGCCGAAGAAGCGCAGGAAATCGGCATGGTCGTCGATGCACGCCAGCGCAGCGAGCTTGAGCCGGCCGAGTGCGATATGGGCGCCGTTCAGGTCGATGGCGCTGATCCGGGCCGGATCGGCGGTCAGATAGGACAGGATGTTGCAGGATCCGGACGCGATCGCCACGACATGATCGTCGGCTTTCAGCGCCAGCGCCTGCATGTCGACGACCGGGTCTTCCCAGATCTGCGGATAGACCAGCCCGGAAAAGGCGAAGGTGAACACCCGCTCCAGCAGGCCCGCCTTCGACAGGGCCTTGCTGCGATGCACCGCCGAGCCCAGACCCGCCGTCGTCTCACGCTTGACCGCCCGCGCGCTCTGCATGCCTTAAGCCCTCTGGTCGGCCCGCTGATGGCGAGCCGACTAGAGGAGTCGCGTGACGGTTGGGTGACGTTTCTTGCGGGTCTGCCTATTGCGCCGTCACGCCCGCCGCCTTGATCACCGGCGTCCATTTATCGACTTCGGCGCGGACATGGGCGCCGAGCGCGGCCGAGGTCTGGCCCGCCGCGTCGGGGATCTCGCAGCCGAGTTCGAGCAGGCGCTTGCGCACGGCCTCGTCGGCGAGCGCGGCGCGGCCGGCGGCGTTGAGCCTGTCGACGATCTCCCTGGGCGTATCCTTGGGCGCGAAGATCGCGTTCCAGCCGACGGCCTGGAAGCCCGGCAGGCCGCCTTCCGTGCTGGTCGGCACCTCCTTGGCGACGTCGAGACGCTTGGGCGTCGCGACGACATAGGTCTTGAGGTTGGTCAGTTGCGGCACGATGCCGACGGTCTGGTCGCAGACATAGTCGAGCTGCTTTGCGAGAAGCGCGTTCATCGCCGGGCCTGAGCCCCTGAAAGGCACATGCTGCACCGGCGCCTTGATCAGGTGGTGGAAGAACACGCAGGTCAGGTGCGAGGTCGAGCCGACGCCGCCATGGCCGTAATTGTACTTGCCCGGATTGGCCTGCAGCAGCGCCACGAACTCCTGCAGCGTATTGGCCGGGAAATCCTTGTGCGCGGAGATCAGCATCGGCGTGCCGGCGGTGTTGATCACCGGCGCGAAATCGGTGCGCGGGTCAAAGGCGAGGTTCGGATACAGGCCGACCGAGGCGGAATGCGTGCCGAGATTGCCCATCATGATGGTGTAGCCATCGGGCGTCGCGCGTGCGATCCGCAGCGAGCCGGTAGTGCCGCCCGCGCCTGCGACGTTCTCGACCACGATCGTCTGGCCGAGCGTGCGCGCCATGTGGTCGGAGACGATGCGGGCGATGATGTCGGTCGGCCCGCCGGCCGCGAACGGCACGACCATGGTGATCGAGCGGCTTGGATAAGGCTGGGCCGAGGCTGGCGCGGCAGCGATGGCGAGTGCGGCCCCAAGGGCCAGGATCAGACGACGCATTGTTTCTCTCCCATGATGATGCCTGCCGCGTTGGCCGCGATCCGGCGTTGGCTTTGGTCGGCTTCTAGAAATGGCGCAGGCCGATGCCCTCCAGCAGCGGCAGCAATTCGTCGCGCGCCCGGATGCGGTGGCGGCGCGCCGCCTCGCGGGCAGCCTCGGCATCGCCGGCACGGATGGCGGCGATGGTCTCGCGATGCTCCGCGACCGAAACCGGCAGTTGCGGCCGCAGACGCAAAGTCAGCATGCGCGCCCGGTGCGACTGGTCGTTGACCGTCTGGATGATGCGCAGGAAGCGGCCGTTGCCGCAGCCCTCGACGAGAAGGCGATGATAATCCGCGTCGCCATGGCCCCAGCCGGCGAGATCTCCCGCAGCAAGCGCCCGGTCCATCGCCTCGGTCGCGTCGGATAGACCCTCCGCGAGCGCGAGGCGCTCAGCCTCCGGCAGCGACGCCGCCAGTTCGGCCGCGCTCGACTCGATCGCGATCAGCACGCCGTAGATTTCGCGGATGTCGTCGGGCTGAAGCGCGCAGATCAGGATGCCGCGCTTGGGGAGGATGCGGACCAGCCCTTCCTCCTGCAGCCGGAGCGCCGCCTCATGCACCGGCGTGCGGCTGACGCCGAGACGCAGCGCAAGCTCGCCGGCCGACGCCTGGTAGCCCGGCGGAAACACGCTCTCGCGGATCGCCTGCTTCAGCGCCGCATAGGCACCGTCGACCAGGCTCGTGCCCCGCTCGCCGCCCTGGTCGATTGTCTTCAGTCCAGCCGGCATAGCCCCTCCGTCCAAGCAACTCTATCATCTTCCATGGAAGCTGCAATGGATGATTGACTTGAAGGCCGATCGCTCGCAAACACTGGCGAAACCGCGCGGCGGGAGGACAGCGCCATGACCAGAACCTACAGCATCGCAGCCATCCCCGGAGACGGCATCGGGGTCGAGGTCATCGCGGCCGGCGTCGAGGTTCTCAAAGCTCTGGCGGCGCGCGACGGCGGTTTCGGCTTCCGGTTCGACCATTTCGACTGGGGGTCAGACTACTACAAGCGCACCGGGCTGATGATGCCGGAAGACGGGCGCGAGCAGATCAGGAACCATGACGCGATCTTCTTTGGGGCGGTCGGCGCGCCCGACGTGCCCGACCATGTCACGCTCTGGGGCCTCAGGCTCGCGATCTGCCAGCCCTTCGACCAATACGCCAATGTCCGGCCGACCCGCGTCCTGCCCGGCATCACCTCACCCCTTCGCGCCGTCTCCGGCCCGGAGCTCGACTGGGTCATCGTCCGCGAAAACTCCGAAGGCGAGTATGCCGGCGTCGGCGGGCGCGTCCACAAGGGCTTCCCCGAGGAGGTCGCGACCGACGTCTCGATGATGACGCGCTCCGGTGTTGCCCGGATCATCCGCTTCGCCTTCGGCATCGCCCGCTCGCGGCCGCGCAAGCTCCTGACGGTCGTGACCAAGTCCAACGCCCAGCGCCACGCCATGGTGATGTGGGACGAGATCGCGGCCGAAGTCGCCGCAGAATTCCCCGATGTGACCTGGGACAAGATGCTGGTCGACGCCATGACCATGCGGATGGTGATCAAGCCCGGCAGTATCGACACCGTCGTCGCGACCAATCTCCACGCCGACATCCTCTCGGACCTCGCAGCCGCGCTCGCAGGCTCGCTCGGCATCGCACCGACCGCCAACCTCAACCCTGAGCGCGCCTTTCCCTCGATGTTCGAGCCGATCCATGGCTCGGCCTTCGACATCGCCGGCAAGGGCATCGCCAACCCGATCGGCACCTTCTGGACCGCCACGATGATGCTCGACCATCTCGGCGAGCCGACCGCTTCCGCCCGCCTCATGCGCGCGATCGAGCGGGTGACGGCGGATTCAGCCTTCCACACGCCCGACCTCGGCGGCAAGGCTACCACGCGGCAGGTCACCGACGCGGTGATCGCAGCCATCGCCGGCGACAACGCCTGAGGCGGCCTCAACAGGATCGTGAAGGGATTTGAGCCTCCAAGGGGCTGAAATCACAGCCGCGATCGCCATATTGCTCTTCAAGCATAAGGATCGGACCGCAACGCGCCCGGTCGTTCCGGCAAGGGAGATGCACCATGGGTCTGATGAGCCTGTTCGGCGGCGAGAAGAAGAGCGACGCGCATTTCGAGGTCGAACTGACCGATGCCGAGTGGCGCGAGAAGCTGACGCCCGAGCAGTATCGCGTGCTGCGCCAGCACGGCACCGAGCGGGCCGGGTCCTGCGCGCTGAACTTCGAGAAGCGCGCCGGTACCTTCTCCTGCGCCGGCTGCGGCAACCCGCTTTTCACCAACCAGACCAAATTCGAGAGCGGCACCGGCTGGCCAAGCTTCGACAAGCCGCTGGAGGGCGCTGTCGGCACCACCGAAGACAACTCCTTCCTGATGTCGCGTACCGAGGTGCATTGCGCCCGCTGCGGCGGCCATCTCGGCCATGTCTTCCCCGACGGCCCGCCGCCTACCGGGCAGCGCTACTGCATGAACGGCGTCGCGATGGATTTCGCACCCTCCGACGGCTCGCAGGTCTGAGATGGGCACGCGCCGCGTCGTCCTCGCCGGATTCGCCATCGCGGCGGGCCTTGGCCTCTCCGCCGCCGGCTTCGCGCAGCAGCCGACAAAACCCGCCACTGCCACCGCCACGGCGATCTTCGCCGGCGGCTGCTTCTGGTGCATGGAGCCGCCCTTCGACGTGCTGCCGGGCGTGATCTCCACGACATCGGGCTACACCTCGGGCCACACGGTCGATCCGACCTATGTCTCGACCTCGACCGGCAAGACCGGCCATACCGAGGCTATGAAGATCGTCTACGATCCCACCAAGGTCAGCTACGAGAAGCTGCTGCACGTCTTCTGGCGCAACCACGACCCGCTGACCGCCAACGCCCAGTTCTGCGACCGGGGCTCGCAATACCGCGCAGGCATCTATTTCGGTTCGGAGGAAGAGCGGACACTGGCCGAGGCCTCGAAAGCGGAACTGGAGACGTCAGGCCGGTTCAGGTCGAAGATCACGACCGAGATCGTGCCGCAGACGGCCTTCTACCCAGCAGAGGACTACCACCAGGACTATTACCAGAAGAACCCGATCCGCTACAAAATCTACCGCACCGGCTGCGGCCGCGACCGCCGTCTGAACGAATTATGGGGTGCGGAGGCCGGCGGCGGGCAGTCGTGACGCCCTCGCCTACAGCACCGGCACAGCCCGCCGCGCCAGCGACGCCGCATCCACCCCCATCGGCAGCGCCCCGAAATGGCCGGACCAGCGCTCCGCCACCCGCGTCGCGATGAAGGCGTCGGCGACGGCAGGTGCCGCATGGCGCAACAGCAGCGAGCCCTGCAGCATCAGCGCCAGCCGCTCGACCAGAAGCCGCGCTTGCCCTTCATGGCGCGTCAGCTCCGGCAGTTCGCCCTCCAGCGCGGCCAGCGCCGCGTCGAAGCGCCTGTCCGCGCCGCGCGAGACGGCGCATTCGTCGACCAGCGCCGCCAGCGAGCCCGGTTCTCGTGCGAGCGAGCGCAGCACGTCGAGGCAGATCACGTTACCCGAGCCTTCCCACACAGAGTTGAGCGGCGCCTCGCGATAGTGCCGCGCCAGCGGGTGCTCCTCGATGAAGCCGTTGCCGCCGATGCATTCGAGGGCTTCGACGACGACGGCAGGCGTCCGCTTCGCCACCCAGTACTTCGCGATCGGCGCACCGATCCGCGCCAGCAGCCTCTCGCTCTCGCTCGCTTCCTGCCGGTCCACCGCCGCAAACAGCCGAAAGGCCAGCCAGGCGGCGGCCTCGGCTTCGACGGCGAGATCGGCCAGGACCGCCTGCATGATCGGCTGGTCGATCAGCCGGCGCTGGAAGGCCGAGCGATGGGCGGCGTGGTGCGCGGCCTGCGCCACCGCCTGCCGCATCAGCCCGGCGGACGCCGCGGCGATGTCGAGCCGCGTATTGTGGTTCATCGACAGCCCGGCGCGCAGGCCCCGTCCGGGCTCGCCGATGAGATGGCCGATCGCGCCGCGAAACTCGACCTCCGAGGAGGCGTTGGAGCGGTTGCCGCATTTCTCCTTGAGCCGCTGGATCGCGACGCCGTTGCGCGCCCCGTCCGGCAGCCAGCCCGGCACGACGAAGCAGGAGACGCCCTCGGGCGTTCGCGCCAGCGTCAGGAACACGTCCGAATGCGGCACGGAGAAGAACCATTTCTGGCCGCCGATCGAGAAGGTTCCGTCGCGGTTGTCCTGCGCCACGGTTTGCGTCTGCCGCAGGTCCGAACCGCCTTGCGTCTCCGTCATCGCCATGCCGACGGTCGCGCCCGTCTTGGCCGATGCCGGTCCCTGCTGCTTGTCATAACGCGGCGAGGAGATCAGCGCGCCCCACTCAGCCCAGCGGGCGGCGTCCTGCCTCAGCACGGGAATAGCCGAATAGGTCATGCTGACCGGGCAGCAGATGCCGCTTTCGCAGCCATACCAGAGATATTGCAGGGCGGCTCGCGCCACCTGCGCGCCGGGGCGCGGCTCGTTCCAGCACAGCGCATGCGTCTCCTGCCCGATGGCGAGCCCCATCAATTCGTGCCAGGCCGGATGGAAGGCGACCTCGTCGATGCGATGGCCGAAGCGGTCATGCGTCTTCAGCTCCGGCGTATAGCGGTTTGCCAGACGCGCCAGTTCCTGCACCTCGCCTGACCCTACGGTCCGCCCCGCCTCATGCAGGCGCTCACCGGCCCAGTCCGCGCCGAAGGCGGCCATGACGACGGGCAGCACCGGGTCGGCCGCATAGGCATCGTAGCCGCTGAGCGGCGGAACCTGGTTCGTCACCTCATGGCTGAAGACGGGCTGCGCCATGGCCGTTACCGCCCGATCGGCACTTCGACGAAATAGACCGGCTTCTTGCCGATACCGGCATGGAGGCAGACGAAGGCCGCGTTGCGAGGGCCGACATCGTCGATGAATTGCGCCCGGCCGAGATACTCGGTCGAGACGTGGACGCCGCCGATCTTCTTGTCGAAGCGGTTCTCGGTCAGGCTGTCGCCGCGCGCGATCCGGACGGATTTCAGGCTGCCGCCGTCGCGCTTTGTCTCCGCCACCGCGAAAACCTCGCAGTCGCGCAGATAGTCCTGCGGGGCTTGCGCCGCCACCGGAGCGGCCGCAAGCACGACGGCGAGAATGCGCAAGCTGATCATGGTCGGAACATGCGGGCGACCTCAGAGCAGGAATGACGGAGAGCGCCCGACATCGGAGGAATCAGCGCCGCGCGCCGCGAACCATGGGTTCGACGATCCTGGTCAGATTGCGCGCGACGATCGCCGTTCCTTCGGCGTTCTCATGCCCGTCGGCATGGAACCCCGATCGCGGGATGCCATCGGTGAAGTTGCAGCCGGCGATCCGGTATTTCTGAGCGAGGCGGCGATAGACGCCGCGATAGGCTTCAATGTCGTATCCTGGTGGAAACGGGGCGCGGCGACCGCAAAGCACGATCCTGACCTGGCGCGCTTTCAGCCGCTCCAGAACCTGGGACAGGTTCTCCTCGATCTGCGCCGGCGGAACGCCGCGCCTCGCGTCGTTGACGCCGAACTGCACGATGGCGACCCGCGTGCCCGCCGGCACCGCCCAGTCCACGCGGGCCAGAGCGTTGCTGGTGGTGGCCCCCGGCTCGCCCGCATTGGTGACGCGGACATCATGCCCCTTCGCCTTCAGCATCGCTTCGAGCTGCGCGGGATAGGCCTCCTGCCGGGACATGTTCATGCCGTAGGTGTTGCTGTCGCCGAACGCCACGATGCTGACGCCTTGCGCGGATGCGGTCGATGCCGTTGCAAGCAGCGACGCCGCCACGAGGCCCGCCATGCCGTACCCGCAGTTGTGAAATGTTTTGATCATGTGCCCCCCCCTTTTTGTCTGGCCGACGCTCGGTTAGGCGTCGGGCCCTCATCAGCGGAGTGAGGGGGCGGCCTCGGGGCGCGGCGAGAGCCGGGAGGATGCGCGCATCGTTTCGCTATGGCAAGGCCGCGCCGCGCCGCGAGACCCCAGCCCGCCTGCGCGGCGTCTCGCGCAATCTGCCGGCCGACGCCCTATATTAACCGTGAACGAATCACGATCAGGCACAGTCTCTCTTGTCAGACCAGCACACCACGTCGCCCCCCCTGCCCCGCCCCGGCGGCCTCGCCGCCCGCGCCGCGGCCGCGCCGTCAGCCGGCTATCTCTCAGGCCTCAACCCCGAGCAGCGTCTCGCCGTCGAGGCGACGGACGGCCCGGTGCTGGTGCTGGCGGGGGCCGGCACCGGCAAGACGCGCGTGCTGACCACCCGCATCGCCCATCTGATCGCCACCAACCGCGCCTTTCCTTCGCAGATCCTGTCGGTGACCTTCACCAACAAGGCCGCGCGCGAGATGAAGGAGCGCGTCGCAAACCTCGTCGGGCCGGTCGCCGAGGGAATGCCGTGGCTGGGCACCTTCCACTCGATTTCCGCCAAGCTGCTGCGCCGCCACGCCGAACTGCTCGACCTGCGCAACGATTTCACCATCCTCGACACCGACGACCAGATCCGCCTGATGAAGCAGGTCATCGCAGCCGAGGGCATCGACGAGAAGCGCTGGCCCGGCCGTATGCTGGCGGGCTTCATCGACTCATGGAAGAATCGCGGTCTTGCGCCCAAGGACGTCGCACCGGGCGAGGCCGCCGTGTTCGCCAACGGCAAGGGCGGCAAGCTCTACCAAGCCTATCAGGACCGGCTGAAAGCTCTTAACGCGGTCGATTTCGGCGACCTGCTGCTGCACTGCCTGACGCTGTTCCGCGACCATCCGGACGTGCTCGCAACCTATCACGAGCGTTTCCGCTACATCCTTGTCGATGAGTATCAGGACACCAACACCGCGCAGTATCTCTGGCTCAGGCTGCTCGCGCAGGGCCGCCGCAACATCGCCTGCGTCGGCGACGACGACCAGTCGATCTATGGCTGGCGCGGCGCGGAGGTGGATAACATCCTTCGCTTCGAGCACGATTTTCCGGGCGCCACCGTGGTCCGGCTGGAGCGCAACTATCGCTCGACCGGGCACATCCTCGCCACGGCCTCCAAGCTGATCGCGCGCAATGAGGGCCGGCTCGGCAAGACGCTGCGCACCGAGGACGAGGCCGGCGAGAAGGTCACCATCACCGGCGCCTGGGACAGCCAGGAGGAAGCCCGCCTGATCACCGACGAGATCGAGGCGATGCAGTCCAAGGGCGAGAACCTCGCCGAAATCGCCGTGCTGGTGCGGATTTCGGCGCAGATGCGCGAGCTGGAGGAGCGCTTCGTCCAGACCGGCGTGCCCTACCGCGTCATCGGCGGCCCGCGCTTTTACGAGCGCGCCGAAATCCGCGACGCCATGGCCTATCTGCGCTGCGTTGTCAGCCAGACCGACGACCTCGCCTTCGAGCGCATCGTCAACCAGCCCAAGCGGGGCTTGGGCGACGCGACCATCCAGATCCTGCACAACCACGCCCGCGCCTCGCAGCTTTCGCTGCTGCAGGCGGCCCGCGTCGTGGTCGAGAGCGACGAGCTAAAGCCCAAGGCGCGCACGAGCTTGCGCGAACTGGTCGAGGCTTTTGCCCGCTGGAGCGCCCGCTCCGAGCACATGCGCCAAGGCGAATTGGCCGAGCTGGTGCTCGAAGAGAGCGGCTACACCGAGATGTGGCAGAAGGACCGCTCGGCCGACGCCGCCGGCCGTCTCGAGAACCTCAAGGAACTTGTGCGCTCGCTCGACGAGTTCCCGGACCTGCCCTCCTTCCTCGAACATGTCTCGCTGGTGATGGACGTCGCCAGCGGCGATGCCGTCGCCAGTGTCTCGATCATGACCCTGCACGGGGCAAAGGGGCTGGAGTTCGACACCGTCTTCCTGCCCGGCTGGGAAGAAGGCCTGTTCCCGAGCCAGCGCGCGCTCGACGAGAGCGGCCGCGCGGGCCTCGAAGAAGAGCGCCGCCTCGCCCATGTCGGCCTGACGCGCGCCCGCAAGCGGCTGAAACTCTATTTCGCCTCGAACCGCCGGATTCATGGGCTCTGGCAATCGAGCCTGCCGAGCCGCTTCATCGACGAACTGCCGGAGGAGCATGTCGAGGTGGTGCAGGCAGCCTCGAACTATTCTCAAGGAGGCTACGGCGCCTCGCGCTTCGACCGCATGGAGAGTTTTGGCTCCAGCTACAACACGCCGGGCTGGCAGAGGGCGCAGGAGAACAAGGCGCGGGAAAGCGGCGGAAAGGGCGGCGGCTCCGGCTTCTCCGAGGGCGGCGGAAGCAGCTTCGGCTTCGGCGGCAACCGCCAGCGCGGCCCGCTGCTGATCGAGGGCGAACTCACGGCCAAATCATCGGGTTCGTCCGTCTACGATCAGGGCGCCCGCGTCTTTCACATCAAATTCGGCAATGGCTCGGTGGCGAGCGTGGACGGCAACAAGCTGACGGTCGATTTCGACAAGGCCGGGCGGAAAATGGTGCTGGACAGCTTTGTGCAGAAGGCAAGTTGACTCGTTGCGTTCTTGTGAGGTGCGGGGACAACTCAAACAACACACAAAACAAAACAGGAACATCATTTAGGCTGAAGCCTTCTGACGATATCTGGATCGGGTCAGATGCGAATCAGCAGGTTCCGATGCTCACCAACAGCCGCGATATCATTCTCCGCCTCGAACGCGAGGGCTGGCAATGCGTCCGCGTCGTCGGCTCGCATCACGTCTTCAAAAAGCCGGGCGTTCGTGACAATATCTCGGTGCCGCATCCGAAGAAGAATTTCGGTCCCGGCCTCGTGTTGAAAATCTACAAGCAGGCAGGCTGGCCGCGCGACTGACATGACCCATTACGTCGCCATCATCGAGGACGCAGGCCCGGACCATGCCGTCGGCGTCTGGTTTCCCGACCTGCCCGGCTGCTTCTCGGCCGGCGACACGCTCGACGAGGCGCTGGCGAACGCGCCAGAAGCCGTCGCGCTCTGGTTCGAAGACATCGAAGCCGAAGGCCGGACCATCCCGCGCGCCCGCACGCCGAGCGAATTGAAGGCCGATCCTGAAATCGCAGCCGACATGGCGAAATACGCGATCGCATTGATTCCGGCTCCAGACGTCGCTCTTCAGCCAGCGGCCGAATGACAAGCGCCGGACGGACTGCTATCGCGCTCCCATCATGCGCGAAGGCCTCCTCCCCTCCACGGTCGCGACCGTTCTCGAACTCTCCACTTCGGGCGAGAAGGCGCGTGCGCTGACCGAGCTTCTGGGAGAGGTCTTCGACCCGACCGAGACCGCGATCTCGGCCTTCGAGATCGAGACCGGTGTCACCACGCTCTCGCTCAACGCGCCCTGGAAGGTCGAGATCTATTTCGCGACGCATCCCGACGAGGAGGCCGTCCGCGACATGCTGCGCGGGATCGTCGGCGACATCATCGACACCACGCCCTTCACCACCGTCAACCAGCAGGACTGGGTCGCGGCTTCGCTCGACGGCTTGAAACCCGTCCGCGCCGGCCGGGTGCTCGTCCATGGCGCGCATGATCGCGATGCGGTCAGGATCAACGATGTCGGCATCGAGATCCCGGCTGCGCTCGCCTTCGGCACCGGCCATCACGGCACCACGGCGGGCTGCCTCCTGGCTCTCGACGCGGAACTGAAGCAGCGCCGCCCGCGCCAAGCCATCGATGTCGGCACCGGCACGGGCATTCTGGCGCTGGCGCTGGCGAAGCAGATCAGGCGCAAGGTCGTCGCCGGGGATATCGACGCCGTCGCGATCGAGGTCGCGGCCCACAATGCCCGCGTCAACCATGCGCCGCATGGGCTCGATCTCTACGTCGCGCCGGGCTTGCGCCACGCCAAGGCGAACCGGCCGCGCCATTTCGACCTCGTTTTCGCCAACATCCTCAGCCGTCCGCTGCGCCGGCTCGCGCCATCGATCGCGCGCGTGCTGAGCGACGATGGCACGGTGATCCTGTCGGGCCTGCTCGCCATGGATGTCGCCGGCATCGTCTCCGCCTACCGGCACCAGGGACTTTATCTCGCCCGCCAGTCGCTGCGCGAGGGCTGGGCGACTCTTGTCATGAAAAAAGGCGGCGCGGCCCCAAGACCACGCCGCCTTCGATAGGTTGGCGCTGCGCCGGATGCTTCAGATCGAAGCGCCGGATTCAAAAACCAATGTGGCCGTACTTGGCTTCCGCTTCCGCCTGCATGGCGCGGGCGTCGTGCCAGACGGCGGAGGTGAAGCGGGCCGCGTCGGCGACCCAGTGATAAGCGAGCTTGATGATGGCGATCATGATGATTGGTCCAGTGCTGGCCGAACGGCGCGAGGCCTGCTGCGGCGGGAGAACGGAATGAAGCGAAGGCTCAACGATTGAACGGCAGCGCGGCGTCGTTTTTCAGCGTCGCCTGCGGAAATCCGCCCAGCACGATCTCGGCCTCGTTGACGAGGTAGGAGCGGGCGCGCAGTTCGCGGATCGCGGAGCGGCGGCGGCTTTCGATCATCGCGGCATAGAGGCGCTGCCAGAAGGTCGGGCCGGCGGCGGTGGATACCTTGCCAGCCTCGGAGGCCAGCAGCGAGGCGGTGGTGTTCGTCAGATAAGTCATAGGGTCTCTCCAACAGTGAAACGAAGGACAGTCCCGGTCGCTTCCTCGTTCTCTTATGCGACTAAAGTGGGCCTTCTTCGCACTTGCGAGAAGAGGATTTCGCAGATGCGAGATATGCGCAGAACGCATGCGATCCGTCGCATTTCGTTAACGATTGCGAAATTCGCATAGCAATGAGGCAACCCGCCTTTTCGCAGTGCAGCCTCGGCCTCTCATAAAGCAGCCGCAAACGCCGCTTTTCCGCTGGTCATCGACGGGCGGAGACGCGAGCATGCCGGAAATGACCGCATCCGGAACCGCCATGACCGAATCGCCTGCCGCCATCTGCCGCTTCCAGTCCTTCGCCGAGCCGAGCGATCCGGCCCACGTCGCGCCCCGTATCGCCGCGCTTCGGGACTCGCTCGCCGCACACCAGCTCGATGGCTTCATCGTGCCGCGCGCCGACGAGCACCAAGGCGAATATGTGCCCGCGCACATGGCGCGCCTCGCCTGGCTGACCGGATTTACAGGCTCGGCCGGAGCGGCGATCGTTTTGGCCGACAGGGCGGCGTTGATCGTCGACGGGCGCTACACCATCCAGTCAGCCGCGCAGACGGACACGAGCGTCGTCACGCCGACGAAAATGGAAGAGACGCCGCTGGAGCGCTGGATCGAGCAGAATCTGCCGGCAGGCGGCCGGCTCGGCTACGACCCCTGGCTCCATACGGTCGATGGCGTTGCGAAACTGGAGAAGGCGGTCGCGGCTGCCGGCGGTACGCTGGTCGCGGTGGCGGAAAACCTGATCGACGCGCTTTGGAGCGACCGCCCCGCCCCGCCGACGGCCCCGGTGAAAGCGCATCGCGCTGAATACGCGGGCGAAAGCCCGGCCGAGAAGCTCGCGCGCATTCAGGAGGCGCTGGCCAAGGCCAAGGTCGATGCGCTGGTGGTCTCCGACCCGCATGCGCTGGCCTGGACCTTCAATGTCCGCGGCGGCGATGTCGAGCACACGCCGCTCCCGCTCGGCTACGCCATCGTCCCGCGCGAAGGCCGGCCCACAGTCTTCCTCGCGGCCGAGAAAATCACCAACGAGGCGGGAGACGCCATCGGCGCGGTCGGCGAGATCGCCCCGCCCACGGCGCTCAGGGCGCAGCTCGAGGCGCTCGGCGCAGCCGGCGCAAAAGTTCGGCTCGATGCTGCGACCGGCGCGTCGGCGCTGGCGACCCTGATCCGCGAGGCCGGCGGCACGCCCGATTCCGGCCCCGATCCGATCGCGCTGATGAAGGCGCGCAAGAACGAAGCCGAGCTCGCCGGGACCCGCGCCGCCCATCTGCGCGACGGCGCGGCGATGGTGCGCTTCCTGTCATGGCTCGCGCGGGAGGCGCACAAGGGTGGGCTGACCGAGATCGACGCCGTGGCTGCGCTCGAAGCCGAGCGCCTGAAGACCGGGCTGCTCAAGGACGTCTCCTTCACCACCATCGCCGGCGCCGGGCCAAACGCGGCCCTGCCGCATTACCGGGTGACGGAGGCAAGCAACCGGCCGATCGAGCCGGGCATCTTCCTGGTCGATTCCGGCGGACAATACGAGGACGGCACGACCGACATCACGCGGACCATGGCCATCGGCGAGCCGACCGCCGAAATGCGAGACCGCTACACCCGCGTACTGAAGGGGCACCTGGCGATCTCGCGCGCCGTCTTCGTCAAGGGCACCTCGGGCGCGCAGCTCGATGCGTTGGCAAGGCTGCCGCTCTGGCAGGCGGGGCTGGATTTCGACCATGGCACCGGCCATGGCGTGGGCAGCTATCTCTCGGTGCATGAGGGGCCGCAGCGGCTCTCCAAGCTCGGCACGACGCCGCTGGAGCCGGGCATGATCCTCTCCAACGAACCGGGCTACTACAAGCCGGGCGAATACGGCATCCGCATCGAGAATCTGATCGTGGTCGAGGAGCGCGTCATCCCCGGCGGCGACCGCACCATCTACGGCTTCGAGACGATCACCTTCTGCCCCTATGAGCGGGCGCTGATCGACCTCAAGCTGCTCGACGACGGCGAGATCGCCTGGATCAACGCCTATCACGCGCAGGTCTGGAGCAATCTCGCGGGTTCGGTCGAGGGCGAGGCGAAGGGCTGGCTGGAGAAGGCGTGCCTGCCTTTGTGAGGCTTGTTCTTCCTTCTCCCCTCGGGGGAGAAGGTGGCCCTGCGCAGCAGGGTCGGATGAGGGCTGACCGGGTGAGCGGGATCGAGACGAGCGTTGGTGCGTCGGCAAAGCCCTCATCCGTCAGCGCTGCGCGCTGCCACCTTCTCCCCCGAGGGGAGAAGGGTTCACCCCACCGCCCTCAGCCCCACAACAGCCACCACCCCGACCGCCACCACACCCAGGACCGGCAGCCGCGTCGCGGCCAGCGCCGTGATCGCGGCCGCGCCTGTCTCGGCCCAGCCGGTCGCCAGTGCGCTCGGCGCAATGACCGCGATCAGCACGGCCGGCGGGATCGCGTCGAAGGCGGCCTGCGCGCGCGGCGACAGGTCAAGCCGCCCGGCGAGCGCCAGCCCCGCGGCCCGCGTCGCATAGGTGACAAGCGCCATGCCGAGGATGGCGATCAAATTGAGCGTGTCGAAGCTCATGGCTGTGCCTCGCCGACGCTCGCATGCTCGCGCCCCGCAGCCCACCACGCGGCCGCAAGCCCGCACAGAGCGCCCGCCAGCACATGCCAGGGCGGCCCGGCGAGCTTGTAGGTCGCAGCCGAGGCGAGGCCTGCGGCCGCCACCGTCCAGGCCGTGACGCGGCCCTTCCAGAAGGCGGCGACGAGCGCGATGAAGATCGCCGTGAAGGCGAAATCGGCCCCGAAGCGGCGCGGATCGCCGAGCGCGGCCCCGATCAGCGAGCCCAATGTCGCGACGCTGACGAAGCAGAGCACGAAAGGCACGGTCATCGCGAACCAGTAAGCCGGCGTCAGCCGGTGCGTGCGCGCCCGCTTTTCGGCCAGCGCCCAGTTCTCGTCGGCCATGTAGTAGAGCCCGCCGAGCCGCTGCCCCAGCGAAAAGCCCTGCAGCTTGGGTACGAGCGATGCGCTCATCAGCACATGGCGCGCATTGATCAGCAGCGTCGAGAAGACCAGCGCCCCGATCGGCGCAGGCGTCGCCCAGAGCTCGACCGCGGCGAACTGCGCCCCGCCGGCGAAGACGAGCGCGCTCATCAGCGCCACCTCCAGCGGCGACAGGCACTTGGCGGCGGCGAGCGCCCCGAACAAAAGCGCGACCGGCACGGCGGCGAGCATGGCGGGCCAGATGTCGGCCAGGCCCATCCGGGCATCGTCGAAGGATGACGGCATGACGCGCGCGCTCAGGAGAGATGGGCTGAGCGGAATGCGCCCGGCGTCACGCCGTGGCGCGCCTTGAAGGCGCGCGTCAGATGGGCCTGGTCGCAGAAGCCGGTGGCGGCGGCGACGTCGCCCGGCGTGTCTCCGGCCCGCAGTCTTTCGCGCGCCCGGCGGATGCGGACATCGACGAGATAGGCATGCGGCGTCAGCCCGGTCTCAGAGCGGAAGGCCCGTATCAGGTGATGGCGCGGCAGTCCGGTCAGGCGCGACAGATCGGCCAGCGACAGATCCTCGTCGAAGCGCTCCTCGACGATCGCGCGGGCGAGCGCGACAGGTCCCGCCTCGCGCCCGAGCGCCGCGACCGGCCAGAGGGCGTGCCGCGAAAGGCAGCGCGCATAGAAGCGCAGCAGCATCTCCTCGCCGGCAAACGCATCGCGACCATGCTCGATGACGCGATGGGCGGCGGAGAACATCGCCGCGCCCTCGCCATCCTCGACCAGCGGCTCCGGGAAGAACGGCGTCGCGTCGGTCTCGCGCCCGGCCAGCGAGCCTGCCACCTCGCGCAGAAGCCCGGCCTCCGGATAGGTCATGCGATAGCTGTAGCCCGCGCCATGGGGCTCGCCGTCATGAGTTTCGAGCGGATTGACGAAGGCGATCTGCCCCGGCCGCGCATAATGGCGGACGCCGCGCACGCGAAAAGTCTCGCAGCCGGCCTCGATCGCGCCGATCACGAAGCTCTCATGCCGGTGGGGCGCGTAAGAATGGCTGTGAAACGTCGCAGCCAGGCAGTCCAGCCCGTCGAAGCGGGCGGCCGGAAACAGCTTGGCCCGCTCGCCGGCGGCAAGCGGCTCAAGCCTCAGTGTCTCGCTCTGGGTGATTGCATCCATGGAGCGAGGATATGCGATGCCGGCCTGCGTGTGTCTTGAAGAAAAGTGATGGGGCGGATCAGGTTCTTCCTTCCCCCCTTGCGGGAAAAGGTGGCCCGGCGAAGCCGGGTCGGATGAGGGAAGACTGGGTGAGCGTAATGGAAGACCGCGCCTCGGCGCGGCCCTCATCCGTCAGCGCTACGCGCTGCCACCTTCTCCCCCAAGGGGAGAAGGGGAGCCGCCCACCAACGCAAACCACCCCGCCTCGTCGATAACCTGTACACCGTGCTTCGCGGCATCCTTCAGCTTCGACCCCGCGCCCGGACCCGCCACCAGCAGGTCGGTCTTCGACGAGACCGACCCCGCGACCTTGGCCCCCAGCCGCTCGGCCATGGCCTTGGCCTCGTCACGGGTCATCTGCTCCAGCGCCCCGGTGAAAACGACGATCTTGCCGGCGACGGGGCTGACGGAGGCGACCGCCTCCAGCGGCTGTGGCGTCACCTGCGCCAGCAATCGCTGAAGCATCTCCTGATTATGGCCCTCGGCGAAGAACTGCAGCAGCGCCTCGACCACGGTCGGGCCGACGCCGTCGATGGCGTCCAGTTCCTGGCGCTCGGGCGCATCCGGATCGCCCGCCGCGATCACGGCCGCCTGAAAGGCCTCGAACGAGCCGTAATGCCGCGCGAGCAGCCGCGCATTGGTCTCGCCGATATGGCGGATGCCGAGCCCGAAGACGAAGCGGTTGAGCGGTGGCGTCCGGCGATCCTCGATCGCGGCGAAGAGCTTTGCGACGCTCTGCGCCCCGAAACCTTCCTTGTCCTTGAGCTTCTTCAGGTTCGCGCCGTCGCGCGCAGCCAGCGTAAAAATTTCGGCCGGTTCCTTCACCGGCAAATCCGGGTCGGCATGGAAGAACTCGATCTGCTTGTCGCCGAGCCCGTCGATGTCAAGCGCGTCGCGCGAGACGAAATGCTTCAACCGCTCGACCGCCTGCGCGGCGCAGACCAGCCCGCCGGTGCAACGCCGCACCGCATCCTCCTTGCCCGATCGCGGATTATGCTCGCGCACCGCATCGCTGCCGCAGATCGGGCATGTTGTCGGGAAGACATAGGGCTTCGAACCCGCCGAACGCTTCGACAGGTCCACCGCCTCGACGCGCGGGATGACGTCGCCCGCGCGCTTCACCGTCACCGTGTCTCCGACCCGGATGTCGGGTGGCTCGCCGGACCGGATGCGCTCGCCCTTCGAGTCGAAGCCCCGGATGTAATCCTCGTTGTGCAGCGTCGCGTTGGTGACGACGACACCGCCGACCGTGACAGGCTTGAGCCGCGCCACCGGCGAAAGCGCCCCGGTGCGCCCGACCTGGATGTCGATCGCCTCCAGGACCGTCGTCGCCAGCTCGGCCGGGAACTTATGCGCGATCGCCCAGCGCGGCGCGCGCGAGACGAAGCCGAGGCGAGCCTGCAGGGCGAGGTCGTCGACCTTGTAGACGACGCCGTCGATATCGTAGCCGATCGTGGCGCGCTGCGCCTCGATCGCACGGTAGTGCGCCAGCAGCGTATCGACGCTCTCGCAGCGGACCATCAGCGGGTTGGTCTGAAAACCCCAGCGCGCGAAGGCCGCGACCACGCCTGATTGCGTCTCGGCGGGCCGCACCGGCATCTCGCCCCAGGCATAAGCGAAGAAGCGCAGCGGCCGCGCGGCGGTGATCGAGACGACGAGCTGGCGCAGCGAGCCCGCCGCCGCATTGCGCGGATTGGCAAATTCGGGAAGCCCTTTTTCGCGCTGGCGGTCGTTGATGCCGGCGAAATCGTCATGGCGGAGATAGACCTCGCCGCGCACCTCGGCGATCTCGGGCACGTCGTCGCCCGAGAGTCGATGCGGGATGTCCGAGATGGTGCGGGCGTTGGCGGTGACGTCCTCGCCCTCCTCGCCGTCGCCGCGCGTCGCGGCATGGACGAGTTCGCCCCGCTCGTAGCGCAGCGACAGCGACAGCCCGTCGATCTTGGGTTCGGCGGTGAAGGCCGGGCCGGCGACTTCGGCCTTCATCCCGAGAAAGCTGCGCACCCGCTGCACGAATTCGGCGACATCCTCATCGGAAAACGCGTTGCCGAGCGAGAGCATCGGCACGCGATGCCTGATCTTGGCAAATTTCGACGAGGGTTTCGCGCCGACCTTGTCGCTGACGGCCTCAGCGCCCTTCAGCGCGGGAAACGCCGCCTCGATCGCCTCGAGCCGCCGGCGCTTCGCGTCATAGCTCGCATCGTCCAGGACCGGCGCGTCATCACCGTGATAGGCGAGATCGGCTTCTGCGATCTCGGCGGCCAGAGCCTTGTGCTCGGCTTTCGCCTGGCGCGTCGTCAGGCTTTCGATCGGGGGCGTCTCGGTCTCGCTCATGGCGACTGATTTATGCGAGATGGCGACGTCGCGGAAGTGTCAGCAGCACGTCGGAACCATTCGCCTGCCGCTCCCGTTCTTGTGTTTGCAGGGACTGCGACAAGATGCGCCGATGGGCGTATGATCGTTGTGCTGGGAATAGGATGCTCGACGCCTTCAGGCCGTTGATCCGAGGATAGCGTCAACGCCAGAGGCGGACCGGGCGACGAACCGGGAGACATGCCATGGCAAATCTCGACGCCACCGTGATGCAGGCCGGCAGCCATGAAGCCGCCGCGCCACGCATCCGGACCATCACCACGCAGGATCTCCGCGACGCGCTCAGGCGCGGCTGGGAGGACTTCAAGGCCAAGCCGAGCCATCTCGTTTTTCTGGCTTTGATCTATCCGGTCGCCGGCGTGCTGCTCGGCCAGCTCACCGTGAGCTACGACATCATCCCGCTGCTGTTTCCGCTGATCGCGGGCTTTGCGCTGCTCGGCCCCTTCGCGGCGATCGGGCTCTACGAGATCAGCCGGCGGCGCGAGAAGGGAATCGATTCCTCCTGGGGCCACGCTTTCGCGATCCTCAAATCGCCGTCGATTTCGCAGATCGTGCTGCTCGGGGCCATGCTGACGGGCCTGTTCGTCGCCTGGATGATCTCCGCCTGGCTGATCTACCGCGGCCTTCTGGGATTGCCGGCCGGCGCCAGCGCGGGCGATTTCCTGCGCGCCGTGCTGACCACCTTCGACGGCTGGGTGATGATCGTGGTCGGCAATACGGTCGGTTTGCTCTTCGCGATCGCGGCCTTCGCGATCTCGGTGGTGTCCTTCCCGCTGATCATCGACAGGCGCGTCGACGCCGCCACCGCGATCAGGACCTCGATCGCAGCGGTGGAGGCCAATCCGCGCGTCATGACGGTCTGGGGCCTGATGATCGTCGGCCTGCTCGTGCTCGGCTCGCTGCCGGTGCTGGTCGGCCTCGTGGTGGTCATGCCGGTGCTCGGCCATGCGAGCTGGCACCTCTACCGCAAGGTCGTCGAGGTCTGAGCGACGCGAGCCGGCCGACTGCGAGCCGGCCTGCAAGAATCTGCATTCCCCTTTGAACCTCACCGCTCCAGCCCGCGACCAATGGGCATGGAGCGGCACGGTGCTGCTCCTGAGACATCTCAAGGGAGCCAGACCATGTCCAAGCGAATCACCTTCGCCAGTCTCGCGGCCGCCGTCGTTCTCGGCGTCGGCGCTTTCCTCGGCGGCGCGATCGCCACCTCCAGCGACGCCGAGGCGCGCGGCTGGCACGACCGCGGCCGTGGCGGCGGCCATTTCGGCCATAGCTGGCGTCATCCGGGCCGTCACTGGGGCGGCGGCCACCGCTTCCACGGCCGTCACTGGGGCTACGGCCCTGCCTATGCCGGCTTCTATGGCGGTCGCTGCTTCACCGTGCTCAAGGCGCGCTTCGTCCCCGGCATCGGCCTCGTCGAGCGTCCCGTCACCCGCTGCCGCTGATCGGCCTGGGCCGACGATCTGGAAAGGGAGCCGGTGCGACCCGGCTCCCTCAATGCTGGTCGATCGAGACCTCGCGCAGCAGCCCGCGCCGGACCAGCCCGATCGCCGCCAGCACCGGCAGCGAGGCGAGCAGCCCGATCGCCGAAAGCCGGCCCCACAGCGTCTCGTCCTCGGTGATCAGCGTCGCGATATAGGCCGGCAGCGTGAAGTTCGACGGCGTCTGCACGAAAAGCAACGCGAACAGGAACTCGTTCCAGCTCATGATCGCGACGAACACGCCCGTGGCGACCAGCCCCGGCATCAAGAGCGGCGCGACGATGTCGATCGTCCGGCGCAGGAAGCCGGCCCCGTCCATCATCGCCGCCTCCTCGAAGGCGACCGGCACGTCGCGGACGAAGCCGAGCAGCATCCAGATCGCGAAGGGCAGCGCGTAGATCTGGTTGACGAGGACGAGCCCGAGATGGCTGTCGAGAAGGCCCAACGCCCGCAGCAACTGGTAGAGCGGAATGGCGAACGCGATCGGCGGCGCGAGCTTCACCACCAGAACGAAGCCGAGGAAGACCAGATCGAGCTTGCGCGGCAGCGAAAGCCTGACCAGCGCATAGGCAGCCGGCAGCGCGACCGCGAGCGACAGCACGACGGTGCCCAGCGCGACCACCACGCTGTTGAGCCCCAGCCGCCATGCGGAGGTCTCGAGCAGCGCCCGGTAATGCATCAGCGTCGGGGTTTCCGGCCAAAGCGAGATCGAGGTCGAGACGTAATCGGAGGGCGGCTTGAACGAGGTCGCGCCCATCCAGATCAGCGGGAGAAGCGAAACGAGCGCGATGATGCAGGCGGCGATGATACGGATCATCGCCCGGCCCCGCGCAGCATGGACGCCGCATAGACCAGAGCCAGCCCACCGGCGACCACGATCATCACGATCGCGGCGGCCGAGGCCATGCCGATGTCGAAAAAGCGAAAGCCCTGCCGGTAGATGTAGAGCGAGACGGTCTCGGTCGCCTGCCCCGGCCCGCCGCCGGTCATCGCGTAGACCTTGTCGAACAGCTTGAAGCTGTCGACGCAGCGCAGCAGCGCCGCGATGAAGAGATAGGGCGAGAGCAGCGGCAGCGTCATGGTGAGGAAGCGCCGCCACGGCCCGGCCCCGTCGATGCGGGCCGCCTCATAGACGTCGCGCGGGATCAGCCTCAGGCCCGCCAGGATGATCAGGAAGCAGAAGGGCGTGCTCTGCCAGACATCGACCAGCACGATCGACCAGAGCGCCAGGTTCGGGTCGAACAGCCATGGCACGGGCGAGAGGCCGACGGCCCGCAGCAGGTTGTTGAGGAAGCCGAGGTCGAAATGGAACCAGGCCCGCCAGATCGCGGTCACCACCATGGTCGAGAGCACGAAGGGCGCGAGGAGCAGCGTCATCACCAGCGCCCGCCCGGCGAAGGCGCGGTCGAGCAGCAGGGCCAGGCCCAGCCCCAGCGCGACCTCGATGATGGTCGAGGCCAGCGTGAAGACGACCGTGTTGGTCACCGCCTGTCGGAAGAAGCGGTCGGCTGCGAGGTCGAGATAATTCGCAAGGCCGATGAATTTGGCGTCGGCGAAGCCGTAATCGGTGGCGAAGAACGATAGAGCCAGCGTCCGCCCGAGCGGATACAGCGTCAGCCCGCCGAGCAGGAGCGCGGCGGGCATGAGCAGGAGCCAGGGCAGCAGGCGGTGATGGGCGATCACGAGCGGTCGCCGAGCGGGTATTTTTTGGATGCCATCCGTCTGTTGTCGTCCCGGGCGCAGCGAAGCGAAGACCCGGGATCCATGCCTGAACGTCTTTCTGAGAGGTTCTGGAATGGATCCCGGGTGGACCTGCGGTCGCCCGGGATGACGGCGAATTTCATCTGGGAAGGGTTGTTCCGCTCAGCGCGCCAACGCCCGCGAAATCTGCGCGTTCGCCTCGGTTAGCGCCTGCTGCGGCGGCATCTGGCCGATCAGCGCGAGCTGGAGATAGTCGCCCAGAATCGTCTCGACGCGGGCCCATTGCGTGATGCGGGGCCGCGCCTGCGCGAGGTTCAGCGCTTCCAACTGGGCCGGATACCAGCGATATTTCGCGACCAGATCCTTGTCGGTGAACAGGGCGGCCAGCGTCGGCGGGTTGCCGGTCTCAAGCGCGATCAGCTTCTGGTTCTCCGGCGAGGTGACGAAGCGGATGAAGTCGGCCGCGCGCGCCTTGTTGGGAGAATCGGCCGGGATCGCCAGGAGCCATGCGCCCAGCATCGGGGCCGGACCCTTGACCTCGCCGGGCGAGGCCACGACCTCGACCTGGCCCGCCACCTTCGAAACCTTGGCGTCGTCGAGCGAACCGGCCCATGACGACCACATCTCGACCGCGATGGCGGCGCGTCCCTGATGGATCGCGTCGCGCAGTTCGGTGGCGTTGTAGGTCTCGACGCCCTTGGGCGCGAGGGCCTTGAAGCTCAGGAACTGGGTCAGCGCCTTCAGCGCCTCGGGCGTGTCGAGCACGGCCTTGCCGGCATCGTCGACGACCTGCCCGCCCTGCGCCCAGAGCACCGGCAGGAAGGAGGTCACGATCGGGTTGCCCTTCAGCCCGCGGAAGACGAGGCCCGAGACGCCCTCCTCCTTGGCCTGGATGGTCTCCGCGGCCTTGACCACCTCGCTCCAGGTCTTGGGCCGGTCGAAGCCGTGCTTGGCGAGCAGGTCCTTGCGATAGGCGAACATCGCGATGTTGCCGACGAAGGGCGCAGCAAAGACCTTGCCGGTGCCGACCGGATAGCGCGAGACCGCCGCCGCCGATTTGACGAACTCGCCAGGGACGCCGCCGACAGTGTCGAGATCGGTCAGCCAGCCGCGCGACATGAACTCGGGCGCCCAGATGTCGTCGAGCAGCGCCACGTCGGTCGCGCCCGTCTTCTCGCGCGCGCCTATGGCGAGGCGTTCATAAAGCGGGCCGCCCGGCAGTTCGAGCCGCTCGATCTTCACGCCCGGATTCTTCGCCTGATAGAGTTCGACCATCTTCGCGAGCGCGGGCGCGAAGCCGGCATCGCGCCCGGCGATGACGAGGCGGTCCTGCGCGGCGGCTCCGAGCGAGGAGGCCAGCAGGATGATCGCGGCGCAGGCCGCGTGACGGATGAGCTTCATGGACGTTCCCCCTTGAAATTTTCGCCGAGCCTAGGTCTGGCGAAGGATGGGGGCAAGTGACTGGCCTTTGCGACAGTCACGCGACGATCCTGGAACATAATCGAGCGGACGCGGTTGATCTTGCGCCGTTCGTAAAAGCCGAACGGCGTCCATTCATGCGGGCTGTGATTGCCCGCTCAAGCCTGGGGGCTCGCCATGAACAACATCATCTACATCATCGGTCTGATCGTCGTCGTCCTCGTCATCCTGTCGTTCCTCGGCCTGCGCTGAGCTTCCGACGACGAACCGAGACGAAAACGGCCGGCGCAATGCGCCGGCCGTTTTCGTTTGGACAGGTGCCGGCGCGGCCTCGCGTTTCAGCGAGGCTTCTTGCTCTTGAACGGCTTGCCCGCGCCGAAGGGCTTACCTGCGGGCCGGTCGCCATCGCCCTTGCCGGCATAAGGCTTGCCGAAACCGGGCTTCCCGCCGGCATAGGGCTTGCCCGCAGGCTTGCCCTCGGGCCGTGGGCCCGAGCGGAACGAGACGTTGGGATCGGAGACCTGCTGGTCCCGGTCGCTGCGAACCGGGTCGTAAGTCTTGGCGTCGTAAGTCTTGGCCGCGCCGAACGGCTTGCTCTTGCCTTCATAGGGCTTCTTCTTGCCCTCATAGGGCTTCTTGCTCTCGAAAGAGCCGCCGTCCGGCGCACGGCCCTCGAACGGTTTCTTCTCATACGGTTTCTTTTCGTAGGGCTTCTTCTCGTAAGGCTTCTTCTCGTAAGATTTGGCCGGGCGGTCGTCGCCACGCTCGGGCCGGGCATGGGCGGCGGGCGCATGGCTCGCCTTCTCGGCGAAGGGTTTGGCAGGACGGCGCTCGTCCTCGCCGGTCACCGGCTCGATGACGATCTTGTCGCGATCGACGGCCTTGGCCAACTCGTAGAAGCGCTCTGCGACATCGGCGTCGATCTCGACCTTGGTCTCCTTGTCGAAGATGCGGATCGCGCCGACCTCGTCGCGGGTGATCTTGCCGCGACGGCACAGCATCGGCAGCAACTGCCGCGGATCGGCGCCGTCCTTGCGGCCGATATTGAGGCGGAACCAGACCGTGTCTCCGCGCGGGCCGGACTTGTGGCGTGGGGCCTCCGAGCGCGGGCTGTCGTCACGGCCCTCGCCGAAGCGCGCGCCTTCGCGCGGCGCATAATCCTCGCGCGGCCTTGCCGGGCGGCGCTCGTCGCGGCCGAAATTCGGGTCGCCGACCTCTTCGGACGCCGGCAGGCGGGCGCGATAAATTCGGACCAGCGCCGCGGCAATCTCGTTGGCGGAGCGGCCAGCAAGCAGGGCCTCGACCATCGCGCCATCGACCTCGCCCGGCTCGCCGGTGAGGATCGGATCGTTGAGCAGACGCTCCTGATCGAGCGCGCGGATCTCGTCCTGCGTCGGCGGCCCGGCCCAGACGACCTCGACCTTGGCCTCGGCGATCAGCATCTCGGCCTTGCGGCGGCGCGAGACCGGCACCAGCAGCACGCTCGTGCCCTTGTTCCCGGCGCGCCCGGTGCGGCCCGAGCGATGCTGCATCACCTCCGGGTCATTGGGCAGCTCAGCATGGATGACGAGCGTCAGCCCGGGCAGGTCGATGCCCCGCGCCGCGACATCCGTCGCGACGCAGACCCGCGCCCGGCCGTCGCGCAGCGCCTGCAGCGCCGAGTTGCGCTCACTCTGCGAGAGTTCGCCCGAGAGCGCCACGGCCGAGAAACCGCGCTCCAGCAGGATCGCCTCGAGATGGCGCACGGAATTGCGCGTATTGCAGAACACCAGCGCTGTCGGAGAATCATGGAAGCGCAGCAGGTTGACGACCGCGAGTTCCGCTTCCTTCGGATAGACCCGGATGGCTCGGTATTCGATGTCGGCATGGCCGCGCGAGCCGCCCGTCACCTCGATGCGCAGCGCATTGCGCTGGTAATTGGTCGCAAGCTGGATGATCGCCTTGGGCAGCGTCGCCGAGAAGAGCAGGCTCTGGCGCTCTTGCGGCGTCGTCTTCAGGATGAATTCGAGATCGTCGCGGAAGCCGAGATCGAGCATCTCGTCGGCTTCGTCCAGCACCACGGCCTTCAGCGCCGAGACGTCGAGGCGGTGGCGCTCGATATGGTCGCGCAGGCGGCCGGGCGTGCCGACGACGAGATGGGCGCCTTCGTCGAGCAAAGCGGCTTCCCGGCGCGGGTCCATGCCGCCCACGCAGGCGATGACACGGGCATTGGCATGCTTGTAGAGCCAGGCGAGCTCGCGCTGGACCTGCAGCGCCAGTTCGCGCGTCGGCGCGATGATCAGGGCAAGCGGCTTGCCCGCCCGGCCGAAGGCCTCAGCCTCGCCCAGCAGCGTCGTCGCGATGGCGAGCCCATAGGCGACGGTCTTGCCGGAGCCGGTCTGCGAGGAGACGAGCAGGTCGCGGCCTGCGGCGTTCTCCTCCAGCACGGCGTTCTGCACCGGCGTCGGATCGGAATAATTGCGTTCGGCGAGCGCACGCGCGAGCGGCGCGCTCGTGGGGAGAAAGGACATGGGATGTCGAGCCTAGGGGTTAGGGCGCTGGATCAGGAAAACGGCGCAGGAAGTCGGGCGACGGGCACGCGGCACAAGAGCACAAGCCGGCGCGCAGCCATCGGTTAGATGCGGCTCATAGAGCAGATCGGGAGAAAAGGGAATGGAGCGGCCGCAAAGCCGGCATGCTTTGACTAACCCTTGACCCCCGCCGCCTCCAGCAGCCGCCCTGCGGCCGCCCTCGCCTCTTTCGTGATCGACGCGCCCGCCAGCATGCGGGCGATCTCTTCGCGGCGGCCCTGCTCTTCCAGAGCCGTCACGCGCGTCACCGTGCGGCCCGCGGCATCGCCATCCAGCGCCGATTTCGCGATCAGGTAGTGCCGGCCAGCCTTGGCCGCGACCTGCGGGGCATGCGTCACCGAAATCACCTGCACGCGCCGGGCAAGGCGGGCCAGCCGCTCGCCGATGGCGTCGGCCACCGCGCCGCCGACGCCGGTGTCGATCTCGTCGAAGACCAGCGTCGGAGCCGAGCCGCGCTCGGCCAGCACCACCTTCAGCGCCAGCATGAAGCGCGACAGCTCGCCGCCGGACGCCACCTTCATCATCGGCCCTGGCCGCGTGCCGGGGTTGGTCTCGACCCAGAACTCGACGCGATCGAAGCCTTCCGGGCCGCGCGCGGCCGCATCCGTCTCGATCTGCGTGATGAAGCGGGCGCGTTCGAGCCTGAGCGGCGGCAGCTCGGTCTTCACCGCCGCGTCGAGCCGGGACGCAGCCTCGCGCCGCGCGAGCGAGAGCGCCTGCGCCAGCCTGACGAACGTTGCCTCGGCCTGCTTCAGTTCATTCTCCAGCCGGCCGAGCGCGCCCTCGCTGTCGTCGAGCGCGGCGAGATCGGCGGACATGCTTTCGGCGAGCGGCAGGAGCCCGTCCACCGGCACATCGAATTTCCGCGCTGCTGCGCGCAGGGCAAACAGCCGCTCCTCGGTGCGCTCCAGTTCGCGCGGATCGTATTCGGCGGCGCGCATCGCGGCTTGCAGCGCCTCGCCCGCCTCCTCCAGCGCTACCAGCGCGGTATTGAGCGCGGCGCAGGACGGGTCGATCAGCGCCGGCGCCTGCCCTGCCCGCCGCTCCAGCCGGCGCAGCACGGCCGACAGCGCGGGCAATGGCGAGGCCTGCCCGCCGACCGCCTCATAGGCCTCCGACAGATCGCGCGCGACCTTCTCGGCCTGCATCATGCCCTGCCGCGTCGCGGCCAGCGCCTCTTCCTCGCCGGGTCCGGGCGCGAGCTTGGTGAGTTCGGCCACCGCATGACGCAGGAAATCGGCCTCCTTGCGCGCCGCCTCGACGCGGATGCGCTGCGCCTGCAGGGCCTGGCGCGCCCGCTTCAGCGTCTCGCTGGCGGCCGCGACTTCGCCGGCCTGCGCTTCGAGCCCGCCGAAACCGTCGAGAATGGCGCGGTGCTGGCCTGCGTCCGTGAGCGCGCGATCGTCATGCTGGCCGTGGATTTCGACGATGGCAGCGCCGATCAGCTTCAGGATCTGGACGCTCACCGGCTGGTCGTTGACGAAGGCGCGCGTGCGCCCGTCGGCATATTGCACCCGGCGCAGGATCAGATCGCCGTCGGTGTCGATTTCCTGCGCCTGCGCGAGCATGCGGGCAGGATGCGCCATGGGCAGATCGAAGACCGCGCTGATCTGCCCCTGCGCCTCGCCATGGCGGACCAGCGAACCGTCACCACGCCCGCCCAGCGCCAGCGCAAAGGCGTCGAGCACGATCGACTTGCCCGCCCCGGTCTCGCCGGTGAGCACGCTCAGGCCATCAGTCAGGCTGAGATCGAGCCGGTCGATCAGGACGATGTCGCGGATCAGGAGCTGGGCCAGCATGGCTCAGCGCAGGCTCAAGGAGCAAAACAGGCTCAAGGAGCAAAACATGCGCGCGTGAGCCTTCATGCGGCTCAGCGTCAGAACGGATTCAGGCTGATGACCGCGCGCGAAAAACCCTGGAAGGCCCGGCTGATATAGGAACCGCGATCCTCGCGCGGGGCGAGCCCACCGCTCTCCAGCAGCACATAGGAATCCTTGTACCACGGGCTGTCGGGGAAATTGTGCCCGAGCACGGCGGCCGCCGTCTGCGCCTCGTTGGTGATGCCCAGCGCCATATAGGCCTCGGTCAGGCGCATCAGCGCCTCCTCGACATGACGCGTGGTCTGGTACTTGGTGATGACGTCGCGGAAGCGGTTCACCGCGCCGGTGTAGTTGCGCTTCTCGAGATAATAGCGCCCGACATTCATCTCCTTGCCGGCGAGCTGGTCGCGGGCGACGATGATCTTTTCCTTGGCGTCGAGCACATATTCCGACTTCGGATATTTGTTCACCAGCTCCTGCAGCACAGCGATGGCGCGCTCGGTGCGCTCCTGGTCGCGCGTCGCATCGGGGATCTGGTTGAAGTAGGACATGCCCATAATGTACTGCGCGTAGGCCGCGTCGGGGCTGGCCGGGTTCTGCGCGATGAAGCGGCGCGAGGCGGTGATCGCCTCCTCCCACTTGCTCGCCTGATAGTTGGTGTAGGCGGCGAGGATCAGGCCCTTCTTGGCGTAGGGCGAGAACGGCGCGTTCTTGTCGATCTCGTCGAACTTCTTTGACGCGCCTTCGCTGTCGCCGTTCTGCAGACGGGCAAGGCCCTCATTGTAGAGCTTGTCGGCCGGAACCTCGGCGACGATCTCGGGCTTGTAGACCTCGGGCCGATCGAACGGGTTGAGCGACGACATGGTATCGCAGCCGCCCAGCAGCAGGGCTGCCCCAAGCGCCAGCGCAGGACCTGCGCCGATCTTGCCAGCGCCGCTCGTGCCGGCACGGTGGGGGGTCGGATTGATTTGCCGATTGACGCTCACGTCGTCCGTCCTCTTTCGCGCGCTCCCGCTGACGGGAGCGCATGCCATACCTCAGACGCGACCGTAGCGCCACTGCGCAGGACGCCCGTCAGGACCCGAGCCTCGGATGCGACAGAAAATCGACAAATCGAAGGCGAGAGCAACGATGGCTCAGGCCTCCTCACAGAATTCTAGAGGCCGGAGGCCAGCGACTCAGCGAATATCGGGCGCGAAGGCGGCAGGGGCGGCGGCGGCCATCTGCACGGCGCGCGGCGCGGCATAGACGGGGGCGGCCTCGATGATGGCGTAGTTCGCACGGTCGGCGAAGAGCGCCTCGAGAATGCGGACGTTCAGGCGGTGCCCGCCGCAATAGGAGCGGAACTCGCCCTGGAGCGGATAGCCGGCCAGCGCCAGATCGCCGATCGCATCCAGAACCTTGTGACGCACGAACTCGTCGGCGTAGCGCAGGCCTTCGGGGTTGATGACCTTGTCCTCGCCGATGGCGACGGTGTTGTCGAGCGAGGCGCCGAGCGCGAAGCCGGCCTTCCAGAGCTGCTCGACATCGCGCATGAAGCCGAAGGTGCGGGCGCGGGAGATCTCGCGGGCGTAAGCCGTCGGCTCCAGATCGAAGACCTTGCGCTGGCGGCCGATCACGGTGGTGTCGAAGTCGATCTCGACATCAAGGCGGAAACCCTCGTCGGAGGGCAGAAGCTCGGCGAAGCCGCGGCCGTTCTCGACGCGCACCGGCTGAAGCACCTTGAGATAGCGGCGCGCGGCGCCGAGCGACACGGTTCCGGTCGCCTCGATCGCGGTCACGAATTCGGCGGCGCTGCCGTCCATGATCGGCATTTCGGGGCCGTCGATCTCGACGAGGACGTTGTCGAGGCCAAGGCCGGCGCAGGCCGACATCAGATGCTCGATCGTGGCGACCGAAGCCGCAGCCTTGTCGCCGATCACGGTGCAGAGCTCGGTCGCGCTGACCTTGGTGTGCTTGGCATGGATGAGCTGGGCCGGGCCATTGTCGAGGCCCTTGCGCAGGAAGACGAGGCCGGAGTTCGCGCTGGAAGGTTTGAGGCAGATCGTGGCGGGAGAGCCGGAATGCACGCCGATGCCCGTCAGGGTCACAGGAGCGCGCAGTGTCGTCTGCCGATCGAAATTCATTCCGGTATCCAAATCCTAGACCGCAGGAAGGACAGGGATGCTCGCTTGAAGCATCCGGCCCGGTATCGTCTGCGGTACCCCTGAAAGCGCGACGCGGAGCCGAAACCCTGCGCCGATGTCCCCCTTAGTGCAGCCGCAACATAAGCGCCTCGGCCACTGGGGCAAAATCACGCTTTCTTTCGCTCTGTTACAACCGCAGAACGCCAGAGAAAGCTGACGATCCTCTTGATAAATATGGTTTTTCAAACGTGAACAAGCCCCGGCGCAGGGCTCTGCGCCGGGGCTTGTTACAGCCATGTGACAGACCGGTCGGGGCGTCAGCTGGTCTGGCGGCGCAGGAAGGCGGGGATCTCAAGATGATCCTCCTCGCTGCTGCGATTCGGCTGGGCGCGGCCGAGCGTGTCGAGCTGGCCCTGGGCGGGACGCGAGACGGGCTGGGCCGGCCGGCGCATGTATTCCGCATGGGCGGCGCTCGGTGCGGCAGCGGCCACGGGCACGGCCGGCGCCTGGCGCACCGGCGGGGCCGGCTGCTCGGCTGCGTCCTCGTCCTTGCGACCAAAGCCGACGGAGGCGAGGCGCTGCATCAGCGACATCCGCTTCTGATCGGCCGAGACGCCGGCCTGCGGCGCGGACTGCACGCCACGCTGGGCGTTGATCTGGTTCTGCGCCGGGACGGGCAGATCCTCGATCCGCGGCATGCGGGTCGGGCGCACGACGGAGCGCTCGGGCATCGGCGGGATGAAGCTCTCGGGCTGGACGACCATCGGCTCGACCGGGGCGACAAGATCGAGCGCCGGGGCTGCCGCCATAACCGGGCGCGGCTGCGCCGGCTCGATGCGGACATGCTCGGACATGGCGACCGGAGCGGGAGCCGCCGCCGGGCGCAGCGTCTCGATGCTCGGGACCATTGTGGGCTCGGCAGCCATCATCGGCTGGCGCGGCGCGGGAGCGGCCGTGCGCAGGCGGGCTTCGGCCTTCAGGCGCTCGGCGACCTGGGCGATCCGGGCCTCGGTCTCGTCCATCTCGGCCTGGGTCGTCTGCGGCTTGTCGATGCCGGTCGCGACGACCGAGACGCGCACGGTGCCTTCAAGCGATTCGTCGAAGGTCGCGCCGACGATGATGTTGGCCTCGGAATCGACCTCCTCGCGGATGCGGGTGGCGGCTTCGTCAACCTCGTAGAGCTTCATGTCGCGCCCGCCGGTGATCGAGATCAGCAGGCCGCGCGCACCCTTCATCGAGACGTCGTCGAGCAGCGGGTTGTTGATCGCGGCCTGGGCTGCGTTGAGCGCGCGCTTGTCGCCCTGCGCCTCGCCGGTGCCCATCATCGCCTTGCCCATGCCACGCATCACGGCGCGCACGTCGGCGAAGTCGAGATTGATCAGGCCCGGACGCACCATCAGGTCGGTGATGCAGGCGACGCCGGAATAGAGCACCTGGTCGGCCATGCCGAAGGCGTCGGCAAAACCGGTCGTCTCGTTGGCGACTCGGAACAGGTTCTGGTTGGGGATGACGATGAGGGTATCGACCGCCTCGTTGAGCTCGCCGATGCCGGCCTCCGCCATGCGCATGCGGCGATGGCCCTCGAACTGGAACGGCTTGGTGACGACGCCGACGGTCAGGATGCCCATGTCGCGGGCGACGCGGGCGATGGCCGGAGCCGCACCCGTGCCGGTGCCGCCGCCCATGCCCGCCGTGATGAAGACCATATGCGCGCCCGCCAGATGGTCGCGAATCTCGTCGATGACCTCTTCGGCCGCGGCGCGCCCGACTTCAGGCTGCGAGCCGGCGCCGAGTCCCTCGGTGACCTGCAGGCCCATCTGGATGATGCGCGAGGCGCGGCTCAGCGCCAGCGCTTGCGCGTCCGTGTTGGCGACCACGAAATCGACGCCGTCGAGACCGGCCTCGATCATGTTGTTGACCGCATTGCCGCCGGCGCCGCCGACGCCGAACACCGTGATCCGGGGCTTGAGTTCCCGGATGTCCGGGGCTTGCAGATTCATCGCCATGGTTGCCTCTTTTGGTCCTTGTCCGGCGCCTGGCGGGAGCCGTCCCGATTGCTACGATTACGCGTGATGCGGCCGGAAGAACGCCCCGGACCGCCTTGAACAGTCAAAAACTTTCCTTCAGCCACCGCCCGACGCGCGAGAGATAACCGTCCATGCCCGGCGGCTGGAACGCGCCGGCGCTGCGGGGTTCGAAATGCTCGACATGGGCGACCTGTGGATAGACCAGCAGGCCGACCGAGGCCGCGAAGGCCGGGCCCTTGCCGGCTTCGGGCAGGCCCTTGATGCCGAGCGGACGCCCGGTCCGGACCTGGCCGCCAAGGATGCGCCGCGCCGTCTCCGGCAGACCGGTGAGCTGGCAGGCGCCGCCGGTCAGCACAATCCGGCGGCCGGCCTGCGCCGAGTATCCCGCGGCATTGAGACGGTCGCGCACCAGTTCGAGGATCTCCTCGACGCGCGGCTTGATGATGCGCACGAGCTGCGACTTCGGCAGGTGATTGGCCGTATCGCGCTCGTCGTCGTCGACCTGCGGCACGGAGATCATGTCGCGCTCGTCGGACGCACTGGAGATCGCCGAGCCGTGCAGCGTCTTCAGCCGCTCGGCCGCAGAGACCCGGGTCGAGAGCCCGCGCGCCACGTCCATGGTGATGTGGTTGCCGCCGACCGCGATCGCGTCGGCATGCATCAGATGCCCGCCCGAAAAGACGCCGAGGCTCGTCGTGCCGCCGCCTATGTCGACTACGACGACGCCCATTTCGGCCTCATCGTCGACCAGAACCGACAGGCCCGACGCATAGGGAGTAGCGACCACCGCCTCGACCTCGAGATGGCAGCGCTCGACCGCGAGCATGACGTTGCGCGCGGCCGCCGCCTCGCTGGCGACGACATGCATGTCGACCGAAAGCTTGTTGCCGATCAGCCCGCGCGGATCGAGCACGCCGGGAATGCCGTCGAGCGCGTAGCCGGTCGGCAGCGCGTGGAGCACCGCCTTTCCGGGACGGATCGCATGGGTCGCGGCCGCCGCGAGCACGCGCTTGACGTCGCCGCTCCCGACCGAGCCCGCCCTCAGATCGACGCCCGCCTCGTAATGCTGCGAGCCGAGCCGGCCCCCGGTCAGGTTGACCACGACCGACTGCACCTCGACCTTGGCCATCCGCTCGGCCGCGTCGACGGCGGCCCGGATGGCGCGCTCGGCGCTCTCGAGATCGATGATCGCGCCGCCCTTGACGCCCAGCGAACGCTGATGGCCGATGCCGATGATGCGCGCGACATGGGTACGGCCACGCAGGCGCTGATTGGCTTCGGCCGGGTTCAGTTCGGCGATCAGACAGACCACCTTGCTGGTGCCGATGTCCAGAATCGAGAGGGTCGCGCTCTTGCGCGAGGAGAGCGGCCGCATCCGCGGCGTCAGGCCCTGGGAGGTCAGGTTCATGCCTCGCCTCCCTTCTTCTTGCCCTTGGTCTTGAGCTGCTCGACGCGGGCGGAGGCCGCCTCCTCCGAGAGTCGCAGCACGACGCGGTCGGCCTGGCGCAGATCGATCGCCAGCGCGTCCTTGTCGAGCAGGCGAAGGTCGCCCTGCAGCGCAACGAGGCGCCTGACCGCCTCGGCGGCCCCGGTCTCGGGCAGGCGCACATCCATGCCGTTGTCGAGCTTGAGCGTCCAGCGCCGCCCGGCGATCAGGGTCGCCGCCCGCATGCGCGGCGCAAGCGCGCCGGCCTCGGCCCGCAGCGCCAGATATTCCTTGGCCCGGTTGTTGGCGTCGGCGCCGACGACCAGCGGCAGATGGGCGAAACGGCCGTCATCCATCTTGTCGATCACGGTGCCGTCGGCGGCGATGACGAAGAGCTCGCCCTTGACCTGCCAGAGCGCATAGGGCTCGCGCTCGGTCAGCGTGATCGAGACCTCGCCGGGATAGAGCTTGCGGACGGTCGCCTCGCGAATCAGCGGCGTGGCTTCGAGCCGCCTGCGCGCCTCGTCGGCGTCGAAGAAGGCGAGCGAGACCTTTGGGTCGATGCCGGCGGCGATCAGCACCTCGATCTCCGACAATTCGGCGATGCCTGAGATGGTGACGCGGTCGATCCCGAAACCGATGAGCCGGGCGAACATGTGGCGCGGCTCGCCCTGGCTTTCACGCAGCCTGTCGATATGGCCGCCGAGCACGCAGCCGACGCCGAGACTCAGGGAAAGGAAGGCAAGCGCGAGGCTGGTGCCGATGCGGCGCGGCAGGCGTTGGCCGAGCGGCAGGGCAGCCGCGCTGCGGCGACCGCGCCGGAACCAGCGGCCCGAGCGCTCGCCGACCAGCAATTGCGGGCCGGCTGCGGGGATCGTCGAGCGGCGGACGGCCAGGGCCGTTCCCGCTTTCACCGATCCAGGGAGGCGTCCTCCACCATCCATCTGACGAGTTCACCGAAGTTCAGGCCCGCATGGGCAGCCAATTCAGGCACCAGACTGGTCTCGGTCATGCCGGGCTGCGTGTTGACCTCCAGCCAGACGAGCGTGTCGCTCTCGTCGTCATATCTGAAGTCCGACCTGCTGACGCCCCGGCACCCGATTGCTTGATGCGCCGTTAACGACCACTCTTCGATCTGCTGGTAAATTTTTGGTAAAATTTGTGCCGGGCAGATGTGGATCGAGCCACCTTTCGTGTACTTCGCATCGTAGTCGTAGAACTCGCCCGTGGCGGCGCGGATCTCGGTGACGCCGAGCGAGCGGTCGCCCATCACGGCGCAGGTCAGTTCGCGCCCGGAAATGAAGGTTTCGGCCATCATCATCTCGCCGCAGGGCCAGTCGGCGCGGGCGATCTCCTGCGGCGGATGCTCGCGCCCCTTCTTGACGATGACGACGCCGACCGACGAGCCCTCGTCGATCGGTTTCAGCACATAGGGCGGCGGCAGGACGTGGCGCTTGGCCGCCTCGAAGCGCGAGACGTTGACGCCATGCGCCACGGCGACGCCGGCGGCCGAAACCACGGTCTTCGCGCGGTCCTTGCGGATGGCCAGCGCCGAGGCGAGCACGCCGGAATGGGTGTAGGGAATGCCGAGGATCTCGAGCATGCCCTGGATCGTGCCGTCCTCGCCGAAGCGGCCATGCAAAGCGTTGAAGACGACGTCGGGGCGCAGGGCTGCGAGCACCTGCGCCACGTCGCGCTGCACGTCGATTCGCGTCACGCGATAGCCGACGCTCTCCAGCGCGGCGGCGCAGCCTGCGCCCGTATTCAGGCTGACCTCGCGCTCGACGGACCAGCCGCCCATCAGCACTGCGACATGTCTGGTCATGCGGGTCCTCAGGTAGCGCGCAACGCGCCGACCCTCGGGCAAGGGTGGTTAATGCGGCGTTAAGGGATTTTGGAAATCCAGCGCAATCCGAACCTACGCAGCCACCCCGATCCGCTTGATCTCCCAGTGCAACTCGAAGCCCGAAGTCTCCTTCACCCGCCGGCGCACCTCCTCGCCCAGCCCCTCCACATCGGCCGCCGTCGCGCCGCCGGTGTTGATCAGGAAGTTGCAGTGCATCTCCGAGACCTGTGCGCCGCCGATCCGCAGGCCGCGGCAGCCGGCCGCGTCGATCAGTTGCCACGCCTTTCCGCCGGGCGGGTTCTTGAAGGTCGAGCCGCCGGTGCGTTCCTTGATCGGCTGGGCCGCCTCGCGCGCCGCCGTCACCCGGTCCATCTCGGCCTGGATCGCATCCCTGTCGCCCGGCCGGCCCTGAAACAGCGCCGAGGTGAAGACGATGTGGTGGGTCGCGGCGGCGCTGTTGCGGTAGGTGAAGCCCATATCGGCATGGCTGAGTGTGACGATCTCTCCAGCACGCGTGACGCCGCGCGCCTCGACCAGCACGTCGGTGGTCTCGCCGCCATGCGCGCCGGCGTTCATGCGCAGCGCCCCGCCGATGCAGCCGGGAATGCCGCGATAGAAGGCGAGCCCGTCGAGCGACGCGTCGGCTGCGGCGCGGGCCACCTTCACATCGGGCACGGCCGTGCCGGCCCGCAAGCGATCACCGGGCTCCAGCGCGATTTCGCCGAAGGCCTTGCCGCCGAGCCGGATCACCACGCCGGGAATGCCGCCGTCCCGCACGATCAGGTTGGAGCCGAGCCCCACGACCGTGACCGGGATATCCGCCGGCAGCACCGACAGCAGCAGCGCCAGATCCTCCTCGTCGGCCGGGGTGAACAGCACCTGCGCCGGACCGCCGACCCGAAACCAGGTCAGGCCGGCCATGTCGTGATTGGCGAGAAGCCGTCCGCGCAGGGTGGGAGCGGCGGCGCGGAGATCGGATGTAATGTCGGGGTAGGTCATGAAGCTATCCGCGCTAACCCTTCTCCCACCCATCTCGGGCTTGCCCGAAATGGGCACTTTGGGTGTCAAAGTCGGCAACAGCCGACTTTGACGGGGAAAAGGTGGCCCGGAGAAACCGGGTCGGATGAGGAAAAGATGGCGAGCCCGACAGCGTCGGCAATCTCGCGCAGGACGAATTCGAGCCTTCCTAGGCCGTCTGGCCGAATGTGGTCAAACGCATGCTGCGCAAAAGCCGACGAAAGCGCGGACGATGCGCGCTGCAGCGTCAGCGCCCGCCCTACTCCTTCGGCGCGACGGCGGCCGCCGTCTGACCGCTGCGGTCGAGGCCCGCCTTGACGAAGCCCGACGCCTTGACGTCCTCGACGAAGCTGCGGACGTAGGCTGCCGCAGCGAGCCGCCCTTTCGGCACGGCCATCGCCTGGCGGATCACCTGGAAGCGGCCGTCCATGACGCGCAGGCCAGCGCCCGGAATGGCGAACGGCTCGAGCTGCTGCCTCACGCCGGCGACGACGTCCATCTTGTCCGCCAGGAACATCTCCACCATGGAGCAGCAGCCGCCGCTCGTAGCGCACCAGCTCTGCAGCCTTCAGCGTGCGCGTGAGAAACAGGTCATAGGCCGAGCCGCGTCCGACCGCGATCCTGATGCCGGGTTTGTCGACGTCCCCAATGACTTTCAGCGGCGAATCGTTGCGGACCATATAGGTCCCCTCGATCAGCACATAAGGCGACGAGAACTCGATCTCGGCTGCGCGCGCCGGCTCGATGGCGATGAAGGCGACGTCCCAGGCGCCCGCCTTCAGGGCGTCGAAGACCTTGCCTGCCGCATCGAACGGCACCAGGTCCAGCGGCAGGCCGATTCGCCGGGCCATTTCACGCGCGAGATCGACCGTGATCCCGCGCGGCTCTTGTACAGTGCCTTGTGCGAGCACCGCATTGCCGAGGTTGATCGCGGCCCGCAGCCGGCCCGAAGGCGCGAGCTCCTTCAGGACCTCGGGTGTGGGCGCGACGCTGCCTGTCTGCGCCAAGAGCGGCGTGCCGCCCAGGAAGGCCATGACGACCGCCACGAGGCACGCGCGAATTGCCATGGTCATCTGCTGAGCTCCTGACGCCGGATGGCAAATCGCCATTCGGTTGACGGATCGAACTTTAAGCCGTGTGGACGAACGCGATCAAGCACGGGCCGGCGGCGAAGCGTCAGACCTGAAGATCAGCCGGCCATCCGTGAAACTCGGTCGACTTCTCACGTACAAGCTGACGCATGCTGCATCTCAACCCAATCCGGCCAGTTCCCCCGGCAGCCCATACGCCCATTGCGTGATGCTGCCCGCTCCCAGGAACACGACATAGTCGCTCGGTCCAGCCAGCTCGGCGACCATGCCGGCGAGTTGCTCCGGCCCTTCCAGCGGCAGCGCATGGCGATGGCCGCGCGCCTTTATTCCAGACACCAGCGAATCGCGGTCGGCGCCGGCGATCGGCGCTTCGCCCGCCGCATAGGTGTCGGCCACGATCACCGTGTCGGCGTCGTTGAAGCAGGCCGCGAAATCGTCGAACAGGCTGGCGAGCCGGGTGTAGCGGTGCGGCTGCACGATCGCGATGACCTTGCCCTTGGTCGAGGCGCGGGCCGCCTTGAGCACGGCGGCGATTTCGACCGGGTGATGGCCGTAGTCGTCGAAGATCAGCGCGCCGTTCCACTCGCCGGTCTTGGTGAAGCGCCGCTTGACGCCGCCAAAGCCCGCCAGCGCCGCGCGGATGCTTTCCACCGGAATGCCGAGATCATAGGCGACCGCGATCGCGGCCGTGGCGTTGAGCGCATTGTGGTGGCCGGGCATCGGCATGATCAGGTCGCGCACGACCTCGTCGCGGCCGCGCTTGCGGTCGCGGATCAGCAGCGTGAATTTGGCCTGCCCGCCGGTCAGATCGATGTCGATCAGCCGGAAATCGGCCTGCGGGTTCTCGCCATAGGTGATGACCCGGCGGTCCTCGATCTGCCCGACCAGCCCCTGCACCGTCGGATGGTCGATGCACATCACCGCGAAACCGTAGAAGGGGAGGTTCTCGACGAAGGTGCGAAACGCCGCCTTGATCGCGTCGAACGTGCCGAAATGGTCGAGATGTTCGGGATCGATATTGGTGACGATGGCGACATCGGCCGGCAGCTTCAGGAAGGTGCCGTCCGATTCGTCGGCCTCGACCACCATCCAGTCGCTCTCGCCCATGCGGGCGTTGGTGCCGTAGGCGTTGATGATGCCGCCGTTGATCACGGTCGGATCGAGCCCGCCCTTCTCCAGCAGCGTCGCGACCAGCGAGGTCGTCGTGGTCTTGCCGTGTGTGCCGGCGATGGCGATGCAGCTCTTCAGCCGCATCAGCTCGGCCAGCATCTCGGCACGGCGCACCACCGGCAGACGCTGCTCGCGCGCCGTGATCAGCTCCGGGTTGTCGCGCCTGATCGCGGTCGAGACCACGACGACCTCGGCGTCGCCGATATTCTCCGCCTTGTGGCCGACGAAGGTCTTGATGCCCTTTTCCGCCAGCCGCTTGACGTTGGCCCCGTCGGCGGCGTCCGAGCCCTGCACCTGATAGCCGAGATTGTGCAGCACCTCGGCGATGCCGGACATGCCGATTCCGCCGATGCCGACGAAATGGATGGCGCCGAGTTTTGGCGGCAGCTTCATGATCGGAAAATCCTTTGAAAGACTGGAACCCGCGAGAAAACTAGAATCCGGCGGTCTCGCAGACGAGCGCGGCGAGCCGCTCGGCAGCGTCGGGAATGCCGGCGCTCTTCGCGTTTGCGGCCATGGTCGTCAAGTGCGCCGGCTGCGCCAGCAGTTGCGACAGCTCGGTCGCCAGCCGGCGCGGCGAGAATTCGCTCTGCAGGATGCGGATCGCCCCGCCGGCCTGCTCCAGCACGGCGGCGTTGGCGGCCTGGTCCTGGTCGAGCGAGCCCGGCAGCGGCACGAGGATGGCGGGACGGCCGATCACGGTAAGTTCGGCGACCGTGGAAGCCCCGGCCCGGCCGATGACGAGATGGGCCTTGGCCATACGTGCCGGCAGATCCTTGAAGAAGGGCGCGATTTCGGCCCGGACGCCAAGCCCCGCATAGATGCCGTGGACACGGTCATGGTCCTCGGTGCGGGCCTGCTGGACGATCCTGAGTCGCGCGCGTTCGCTCTGGGTCAGGAGCTTGATCGCGAGGGGCACGATGTCGGCCATGATGCGCGCGCCCTGGCTGCCGCCGAAGACGAGCAGCTCGAATGTGCCCTCGCCCGGCCACTCATAGGGCGTGGCAGCATCGACCACTGCGGGCCTGACCGGATTGCCGACCTGCCGGCATTTCGCCTTCGCCGACTTGGACAGCCCACCGACCTCGGCGAAGCCCGTCGCGATCACGCTCGCGCGGCCAGACAGGAAGCGGTTGGCCCGGCCGATCACCGCGTTCTGCTCGTGGATCAGCGTCTGGAAGCCGCCGAGCGCAGCGCCGAGCACCGGCGGCACAGTCGGGTAGCCGCCGAAGCCGACGACGAGGACGGGCTTCAGCTCCCGGACGATGCGTCGCGCGGCGATGGTTCCCTTGGCCAACTGGAGCAGCGCGCCGGCCATCTTCAGCGGTGAGCGTCCCGACGGCGTCGCCGCCGGCACGGCATGCACCGCCTCGGCCGGAAAGCTCTTGGCGAATTCGACGGCGCGCGTGTCGGTCATCAGCACGACGCGCATGCCCCGCGCATGCAGCGCGTGGCTCAGCGCCTCGGCTGGAAACAGATGGCCGCCGGTGCCGCCGGCCGCGAGGATGACGAGGGGCCCGGTCGCCACGGCGTCAGCGCCCATGCTCGCCATGGCCGGTGGCGCGCGGCCGCTTGCGCGTCAGCGCCAGCAGGAAGCCGGTGCCGATGGCGAGCGAGATCAGCGACGAGCCGCCATAGGAGATGAAGGGCAGGGTCATGCCCTTGGCCGGCATCATGTGCAGGTTGACCATCATGTTGATCGCCGCCTGGATGCCGAACAGCAAAGCCAGCCCCGTCACCGCCAGCCGCATGAACGGGTCTTCGGCCTTCTGCGCGATGAACAGCGACCGCAGCACGATCAGCGCAAACAGCATGACGAGCAGGATGCAGACGACGATGCCGAACTCCTCGGCCGTGACCGCGAAGATGAAGTCGGTATGGGCGTCGGGCAGGATGCGCTTCACCGTGCCCTCGCCCGGCCCCTTTCCCAGCCAGCCGCCAGACGAAAAGCTCTCGAGAGCGGTGTCGATCTGGAAGGTGTCGCCGGAGCCCTTGTCCATGAAGCGCTCGATGCGGGCGCGCACATGCGGCACGAGTTGATAGGCGATCAGGATGCCGAAGGCCCCGGCCCCGCCAAGCCCCAGCACCCAGAACCAGTGCAGGCCGGCGACGAAGAACAACCCGCACCAGACCAGGCTGACCAGCACCGTCTGGCCGAAATCGGGCTGCAGCACGAGCGGCGTGATTGTCAGCGGCAGCAAGAGGAAGGCGAGCCAGGTGCCAGGCAGATCGGGCCGGCGCGTGCCTTCGGCAAAAGCCCAGGCCGAGAGCACAACGAAGGCCGGCTTCATGAATTCCGAGGGCTGGATCGAGCCGAGCGGCCCCAGCGTCAGCCAGCGCCGCGCGCCCTTGACCTCGACGCCGAGATAAAGCGTCGCCACCACTGCGGCGAGCGACACCACGAAAATCAGCAGCGCGGCCCGACGGACCTGCCGGGGCGACATGAACGAGACGCTGAGGACGATGGCCAGCGCCGCCAGCAGATAGACCGCCTGCCGGTTGACGAAATGGAAGGTCGAGAGCCCCAGCCGCTCGGCCACGGGCGGCCCGCCCGCCATCAGCAGCACGACGCCGGAGACCATCAGCGCGACGAGCGCACCCAGGATCACCCGGTCGACCGACCACCACCAGCGACCGCTGAAACTGGGTTCCGCGCGCGAGACCATGCGAGAGCTTCCCATCGAGAGACAGGCGCGGGGACGCGCGCCTCAATGACGAATCATTGTGTCAATGAAGGGTTAACGGAATGATTCCGGATGGACCGATAGTGACGCTGGAGCCTATCCAGCCCCAAACCCGACAAACCCCGGCAGCCCCGTCACCAGCCCCCTGAACGCCTCGCCCCGCACCTCGAAATTCGGGAACTGGTCGAAGGAGGCGCAGGCCGGCGAGAGCAGCACGGCGATCTCGCCTTCGCCGGGCGCGGCCAGCGCATCGCGCGTGGCAGCCGCCACTGCCACGTCGAGCGTGCCGCAGCGCTCGTAAGTGACATTGCCGACCGCATCGAAGGTCTCGGCGAACAGATCGCTCGCGGCCCCGATCAGATAGGCCTTCGCGATGTTGGGGAAATAGCGGGTCAGGCTCTCGATGCCGCCCTCCTTGGCCTTGCCACCAAGTATCCAGAAGATGTCGCGGAAGGAGGTCAGCGCCTTCTCGGTCGAGTCGGCATTGGTCGCCTTGGAATCGTTGATGAAGACGACGCGGCCGATCCGCCCTATCTCCTCCATGCGGTGCGCCAGCCCAGGATAGCTTTTGAAACCGGCTGCGACTTCGTCCGCCGTCAGGCCCAGTGCGAAGCAGGCGGCAAAGGCCGCCGCGGCGTTCTGGGCGTTGTGCGAGCCGCGCAGGGAGCCGATGCCGGCGAGATTGGCGACGACCCTGGGCTTGCCGTCGCGGACCTGCACGATGCGAGTGTCGAGCTTGCCGGCATTGGCGGTGATGCCGGCGAAGACGCCCGCGTCGAGCGGCTGCTCGCCGCTGATCTTGACCAGCGGACGGCCCGAGGCGGCGCGGCGGCGCGCCATCAGCTTGGACGCCTCGTCGTCGACGCCGATCACGGCGATGTCGGCCTTCGCGACCAGCCGCTCCTTGATCGCGCCGTAGGCCTCGAAGGTGCCGTGCCGGTCGAGATGGTCCGGCGTCAGGTTCATCTGGATGCCGATCGTCGGCTCCATCGAAGGCGCGAGGTCGATCTGGTAGCTTGAGCATTCGACGACGTGCATGCGGTTTGCCGCCGGAGGCTCCAGCGCCAGCACCGCCGTGCCGATATTGCCGCCCATCTGGACGTCGCGGCCGGCGCTGGCCAGCACATGGGCGATAAGCGCCGTCGTCGTCGATTTGCCATTGGTGCCGGTGATGCAGACGACGGGCGCGTCGGGCGCGACGACGGCCCGCTCGCGGAAGAACAATTCGATATCGCCGATAATCTCGATGCCGGCAGCCCTAGCCTTCTCGACGGTCCAGTGCGGAACGGGGTGCGTCAGCGGCACGCCGGGCGCAAGCACGAGCGCGGCATATCCCGACCAGTCGGCCGTGCTCAGATCGACGATCGCGATGCCCTCGGCCGCCGCCTTGTCGCGGCTGGCCGGGCTGTCGTCCCAGGCCGCGACCTCGGCCCCGCCAGCCGCCAGGGCGCGCACCGTGGCGAGCCCCGAGCCGCCGAGTCCGAACAGCGCGATGCGTTGCCCGGCGAACACCGTGACCGGCGTCATCTCAGCGCAGCTTCAGCGTCGAGAGGCCGACCAGCGCCAGCACCACCGAAATGATCCAGAAGCGGATCACGACCTGCGGCTCGGTCCAGCCCAGCTTCTCGAAATGGTGGTGGATCGGCGCCATCAGGAAGACGCGCCGGCCCGTGCGCTTGTAGACGAAGACCTGGATGATGACAGACAGCGCCTCCAGCACGAACAGCCCGCCGACGATGGCCAGCACGATCTCGTGCTTGGTCGCGACCGCGATGGTGCCGAGCAGGCCGCCCAACCCCAGCGAGCCGGTGTCGCCCATGAAGATCTGGGCCGGCGGCGCATTGAACCAGAGGAAGCCTAAGCCAGCACCGATCAGCGCTCCGCAGATCACGGAAAGCTCGCCCGCACCGGGCACATGGTGGATCTGCAGGTAGTTGGCGAAGATCGCGTTGCCGGTCAGATAGGAGATGAAGCCGAAGGTGGCGGCCGCGATCATCACCGGCACGATGGCGAGCCCGTCGAGCCCGTCGGTCAGGTTCACGGCGTTGCCGGCCCCGACGATGACGAAGGCCGCGACCAGCGGAAACAGCAGCCCGAGCGGCACGATCAGTTCCTTGAGGAACGGCATCGCGAAGCCAGACGAGATCGAGGGCGGGCCATACTGCATGATCGCACCGCAGGCGACGAGCGCGATGGCGACCTCGAGCGTGATCCGCGCCTTGCCGGAAAAGCCCTTATGGGACTGCCTCGTCACCTTGAGGTAGTCGTCGTAGAAGCCGATTGCGCCGTAAGTGGCGGTCACCAGCAGCACGATCCAGACGTATGGATTGCGCAGATTGCCCCAGAGCAGAGTCGCGGCGAACAGCCCGGTCAGGATCATCAGCCCGCCCATGGTCGGCGTACCGCGCTTGGCGAGATGCGATTCCGGCCCGTCGCTGCGGATGGGCTGGCCCTTGCCCTGCTTCAGGCGCAGCCAGGAGATCGCGGCCGGGCCGAAGAAGAACACGACCAGCAGCGCGGTCGCGGTCGCCCCGCCAGCGCGGAAGGTGATGTAGCGGAACACGTTCAGGATCGGGAACGTGCCCGAGAAATCGGCCAGCCAGACGAGCATCGTTTCGTATCTCTCGTTCTTATTCGTCCGCCGGCACGGCCGGGAAGCGCGCCAGGATCGCCTTGACGATCGGCCCCATGCGCGACCCGAGCGAACCCTTGACGGTGACGACGTCGCCGGCCCGGATCGCATCCAGCACGAGCGGCTCAAGCCCGCTCGCCTGGCCGGCATAAGCCCCCCTGATGGCGGAAGGCAAGCCGTCGTAGAGCCCGCGCATCAGCGGCCCGCAGGCAAAGACCTTGTCGACGCCGTTGGCCAGCACCGCTTCAGTCAGCCCCTCATGCAGGGCCGGCCCGCTCGGGCCGAGTTCCAGCATGTCGCCGAGCACGGCGATCCGCCGCCCGCGCCCCGAGACCGGAATGCGGCCGAGATTCTCGATCGCGGCGCGCATCGAGGCCGGGTTGCCGTTATAGCTCTCGTCGATCAGCGTGAACGGGCCGCCCGGAGCCTGCAGGCTTTGCCGGGCGCCGCGCCCGGCCGGTGGCGCGAGATCGCCCAGCGCCAGCGCGGCCAGCGCGAGGTCGGCACCGAGCGCCACGACAGCCGCCAGCACGGACAGCGAATTCAGCACGATATGCTTGCCTGGGCTGCCGATGCGGTATGTGACCGGCTGGCCATGGACCAGCGCATCGACGGTCGAGACATCGGCCTTCAGCGCGCAGGACAGCAGCCGGACATCGGCGTCCGCGCTCTCGCCGAAGGTCACGATCCGCCCGGCAGGTCCCGCCTCGGCCAACCGGCGCAGCAGTCCGACCTGCGGGATGTCGGCATTGAGGATCGCGGTTCCGCCGGGCTTCAGCGCGGCGAAGATGGTCCCCTTCTCCTCGGCGATGCCGTCGAGCGAGGCGAAGGCCGCCAGATGCACGGGCTGCACCGTGGTGACGATCGCGACGTCGGGCGTGACCAGCTTCACCAGCGGCAGGATCTCGCCGGGATTGCTCATGCCGATCTCGTAGACGCCGTAGCGCACATCGGCGGGCGTCCGGCACAGCGTCAAAGGCACGCCCCAGTGGTTATTGTAGGAGGCGACGGGCGCATGGGTCTTGCCCTGCCGCGACAGCACGAGGCGCAGCGCCTCCTTGGTGCCGGTCTTGCCGACGGAGCCGGTGACCGCGACGACGCCGGCCTTCAACTCGGCGCGGCGGGCGACGCCGGCCCGCTCCATCGCCTTCAGCACGTCGGGGACGACGGCATAGGGACCGGCTCCAGCGAAGGCTGCGGCATGCGCCTCGTCGATCACGGCGAGCCCCGCGCGCATTTCCAGCGCACCAGCGACGAAATCATGCCCGTCGCGCGCCTCGCCCTGGATCGCGAAGAAAGCCTCGCCCGGCTCGATCGTGCGCGTATCGATCGAGGCTCCGGTTATGGCTGCCGGCATCGCCCCGACCAGCCGCGCCCCCAGCGCCGCGACCAATGCGTCTCCGCTCCACAGGGGCGCGCTCATGCTTCGATCTCCGCGATGGCCGCCCTGACCGCCTCGTGATCCGAGAAGGGCAAGGTGCGATCGCCCACGATCTGGCCGCTTTCATGGCCTTTTCCGGCGACGACCAGCAAATCGCCCGGCCCGAGCAGGCCGACGCCATGACGGATCGCCTCCGCCCGGTCACCGATCTCGGCGAGCCTTGGCGAGGCGGCCATGATCTGCGCCCGGATGGCAGCCGGATTCTCGCTGCGCGGGTTGTCGTCGGTGACGATGGCGATGTCGGCCTTCTCGGCCGCGATCGCGCCCATCAGCGGGCGCTTGCCCTTGTCGCGGTCGCCGCCGCAGCCAAAGACGCAGATCAGCCGGCCTGTCGCATAGCCGCGCAGTGTGGCGAGCACGGCCGCCAGCGCATCGGGCTTGTGCGCGTAATCGACGATGGCGAGCCCGCCATTGACGGCGCCGACCCGCTCCAGCCGCCCGGCGACGCCGGTGAGACCGGACAGGGCGGCAAGCGCAGCGTCGGCGTCCTCGCCGGTGGCCAACGCCAGACCTGCGGCGACCAGCGCGTTGCCGGCCATGAAGTCACCGACCAGCGGCAGCACGATCTCGCGCTGGCGGCCACCATGGGCAACAGTCAGGCGCTGGGAAAAGCCGTCGCGCGCGCTCGCGATCAGCCTGAACGTTTCGCCCTTGATGCCGACGCCGATCAGGTTGTGGCCGGCCGCCAAGGCGGCTTCGGCAGCCTGCTCTGCATAGGGTTCGTCACGGTTGATCACGACGGGCGAGCCCGGTGGCAACAGCCGCCAAAGGCGCATCTTGGCGGCGAAATACTCTTCGACGGTCGGGTGATAGTCGAGATGGTCGCGGCCGAGATTGAGGAAGGCGCCTGCGCTCAGGCGAACCCCATCGAGCCGGTGCTGGTCGAGCCCATGCGAGGACGCCTCCATCGCAAGATGCGTGACGCCGTCCTGCGCCAGCGCGTCGAGCGAAGCGTGCAGCGAGAGCGGGTCGGGCGTCGTCAGCGAGCCGTAATCGGCGCCCTTCGACGTCACCACGCCGATGGTGCCGAGGCTCGCTGCCTCATGCCCGAGAGCGGCGAAAATCTGCCGCGTGAAATCGGCGACCGACGACTTGCCGCTGGTGCCGGTGACCGCGACGATGGTGCCGGGCTGGCGCGGATGCACCACTGCCGCCGCCAGAGACAAGGCCAGCCTCGGATCGGCGACCTGCGCGAAGGCTGTTCCCGCAGGCAGATCGACCGGTCTCGGACCACCGGAGACAATGGCGCTCGCGCCGCGCGCGACGGCGTCCGCGACAAAACGCGCGCCATCCGCCTTGGCCCCGGCCAGCGCGACGAAGACCTCGCCCCACTCAACCGTGCGGCTGTCGAAGGCGACGCCGGTGGCGGAACGGCCAGCCTCACCCGGCGAAAACGCGTCCGGAAAGAGCTGGCCAAGTTGGAATGACGGCATGATCACGTCTCGATTCGGCTGGAACCGACCATCTCAGCCCTCACTCCGAGGAGCAAGGCGAAGCCCTGCCTCTAGAAGGATGGCTCGTGAGCAAACTCGCCGCCCGCCAGAGCTCAGCGCGTGCCCCACGCCCCCAGCCGCGCCATCAGCGGGAACGGCGCGACCGGCGGCTCGAAACGCGGCGGCAGGCCGAGAATCGGGGCGGCGCGCTCGATGACCTTGCCGGTGGTGATGCCGGCGTTCCAGGCGGCGGTCGAATAGCCGGCGCTTTCGGCATAGCCCTTGGGCTCGTCATAGATCGAGAGGAAGAGGTAGCGCGGCTTGTCGGCGGGCACGATCGCCATGAAGGTGGTGAAGTTCCGGTTCTTGGCGTAGCGGCCGTTGATGACCTTTTCGGCCGTACCGGTCTTGCCGCCGACGAAATAGCCCGCGACGTCGGCCTTGCGGGCCGAGCCGCGCTCGCCGTTTAGCCGCATGATGAAGCGCATCGCCTCTGAGGTTTCCGGCTTGATGACGCGCACGCCGAGCTTCCTCGCCTCCTCCTGCGAGCGCTTGATGAAGGTCGGCGTGATCAGATTGCCGCCATTGACCAGAGCGCCGACGGCCGCGAGCGCCTGGATCGGTGCAACCGCGAGGCCGTGGCCGAAGGCGATGGTGGCGCTGTTCAGTTCGCCCCAGCGACCCGGCACGATCGGGGCCGCGCTTTCGGGCAGTTCGGTGCGCATCCGGTCGAGCTGCGCCATCTTGCTCAGGAACGCCTTGTGGCCCTCGACGCCGACGGACAGCGCCATCTTGACCGAGCCCATATTGGACGAGTGAACGAACACCTCCGGCACGGTCAGGGTGCGGCCGGTGCCCTTGTATTCGCGGATGACCTGGCTACCGAAGCGCATCATCCCGCCGGCGGTCGAATAGGTCGAGTTGATGTTGGCCTTGCCTGAGTCGAGCGCCATCGCGACGGTGAGCGCCTTGAAGGTCGAGCCCATCTCGTAGACGCCGACATTGATCCGGTTGATCCGGTCCTTTTCCTGCGCGTCGGTCGGCGTGCTCGGGTCGTAGTCGGGCAGCGAGACCAGCGCGATCACCTCGCCGGTGTTCACGTCTAGGATGGCGCCGGCCGCAGCGATGGCGCGATATTTCTCGATGCCCTTGACCAGTTCGTCGCGCAGCAGGTGCTGGACGCGCAGATCGACCGAGAGCTGCACCGGCTTGAGGTCGGAGGCCTGCGTCGCCAGCCCCGCCCCGTTGAGGTCCTGCAGCCCTTGCGAGTCGATGTATTTCTCGATGCCGGCGATGCCGACATTGTCGATATTGGCGTAGCCCAGCACATGGGCGGCGGCCGGCCCGTTCGGATAGACGCGCTTGTTCTCTGGCACGAAGCCGACGCCGGGAATGCCCAGCCGATGGACCTCGGCCTGCTGGCGCGGCGTGATCTCGCGCTTAACCCAGACGAAGCCCTTCTTGGTGGCGAGCTTGTCGCGCAGATCCTTGGCGTCGAGATCGGGCAGGACGGCGGTCAGCAGCTCGGTCGCCTCGTCCTTGTCGAGGATCTTGCGCGGCTCGGCGAAGACCGAAACCGTGCGGATATCGGTCGCCAGCACATGGCCTTCGCGATCGACGATGTCGGGACGCGCCGCCGAGATCGCGGTCGAAGTCGCGCGCCTTAAACCCACCTGTTCGTTGGGCGCGATCGCCAGCATGACGAGCCGGCCGGTGATGGCGATGAACAGCGCCGAGAAGCCGAGAATGACGAGGCCGACGCGCGGCTCGCTCTTCTCGCCGCTCATCCGGAAGACGGCGCGCAGCCAGCCGAGACGGGGGCGGCGCGGCGCGACTTGGGCCTGCGGTGCGGCTTGGGCCTGCGGTACGGCGTCGACGGTCGAATTCTCGCTCATGGGCGGGCTCCGGGCGTGGTGACGCCGCTGGCTTTGCGGTCCTTCGGGGTCTCGGTCGGCAGGCCGAGGCCCAGATCCTCGAGCTTGCGGCCGATCGCATCGACCTTCGGCCCGCGCTCGGGGATGTCGGATGGGCGCACGACGTGGCTGATCGCGAAGGGCTGCAGATCGAGATGGCTGTCGGCCAGCGCCTGCAGCCGGTCGGGCCGGCTGAGATAGGACCATTCGGCCTTGAGCACGGCGATGGCGTCGCGCTCGCGCTGCGTCTTGGCCTTCAGCTTCTGGAGCTGCTCGGCCTCAAGCGTCGTCTCGTATTTGATCGTGTAGGCGTAGAGCGCGGACGACACGAGCGCGCCGATAGCCACCACATGCAGGAGCTTGATCATGCCGATGGCCTCCGCCGGGGCTGGGGATCGGGAACCTCGGACAGCGCCACGAGCGACGCGTCTGCCGGACGCGCCGGGCGATCGGTCCGTTCGGCCGCCCTGAGCTTGGCCGAGCGCGAGCGCGGATTGGCGCGCATCTCGGCCTCCGATGGCGCGACCGGCCCGCGACTGACCAGCGTGAATGTCGGCTCCGCGGCCGCGACGACCGGAGCATGGCGCGAGCCCGCCGGCGCGCGGCCCGAGCGCGCAGTCATGAACTGCTTGACGATGCGGTCTTCGAGCGAATGGAAGGTCACGACCACGAGCCGCCCGCCGGGCTTCAGCACGGCCTCGGCCGCGTGAAGCGCCCGGACCAGCTCGCCGAGCTCGTCATTGACGGCGATGCGCAGCGCCTGAAACGTCCGCGTCGCCGGATTGGCCCCGCCGGGCTCGGTCCTGACGATGCCGGCGACGAGATCGGCGAGCTGCTTGGTCGTCTCGATCGGACCTTTCCGCCGCGCCTCGATGATGGCCCGTGCGACGGCGCGCGAGCGGCGCTCCTCGCCGTAGTGATAGAGGATGTTGGCGATCAGGCCTTCCTCGGCCTCGTTGACGATGTCGGCGGCGCTTGGCCCATCCGCGCCCATGCGCATGTCGAGCGGCCCGTCGAAGCGGAACGAGAAGCCGCGCCCGGCCTCGTCGATCTGCATGGACGAGACGCCGATATCGAGCACGACGCCGTCGAGTGGGGCCATGCCGAAGCGTTGCGCCTCCTCGGCCAGTTCGCCGAAACGGGCCTGTGACAATGTCAGCCGCCCGGCCATCGCGCTGACCAGATCGGCCCCGCCTGCGATCGCGCTCGGATCGCGGTCCAGCCCCAGCAGCGTCGCATCGGGCGCGGCGTCGAGGATGGCGCGGGCATAGCCACCGCCTCCGAAAGTCCCGTCGAGATAGCGGCCGCCAGCTTGCGGCGCGAGCGCCGCGACGACTTCGTCGAGCAGGACCGGGATGTGACGCCCGCCCTCACCGGTGGCCGGCTCGGCATTGCCGCCGCGCTGCTTCATGGTGTGTCGGCCCCGGCCGGACCCGCCAGCGTGCTGAGAGAGCGCCGGACATCGCGCAGTCGCGACCGCGCCGTCTCCAGATGGGCCTGGAAGCGCGCCGGTTCCCATATCTGGAACTTGTGGCCCTGCCCGACGAAGGTCACGGTGTCGCCGATGCCGGCATGCGTCTTCAGCATTTCGCCCAGCATGATGCGGCCCTCCGGATCGACCTTGAGCACCTCCGAGGCGCCATTCAGCGCGACCGAAAGCAGCTCCCATTCTTCCGAAAAGGGCGAGAAGCGCGCCAGCATGTCGTCGATCGTCCGGCGCAACGCCAGCCCGCCGGCGTCGATCGCGGAGAGTTCGAGAGCCGGGTGAACATAGAGCGCCTCGTAGCCGTCCTTCGCCAGGACAGCGCGGAAGCTTGCAGGGATCGAGACGCGGCCCTTGGCGTCCAGCCGGTTCGTGAAGTTCGAGACGAAGCGGTCCGTCAACGCCGCCTCCCGGCCAAAAACTCACCCGACCCTGCGCCAACGAGGGCGCGAAATGGACACCCCGTCGAAGCCGGCAAAGCGCAGCCTTGAGCCGAAATCCGCGCGGCACACGGACCTTGACCTGACCTTTGCCTGCCGGTTGCGACGGGGTGATTTGGGATAGCATGGGCCTATATGGGCGTCAATGGAATCGCGTCTGCCGGACAACCGACAGACGGCCTCGGCATCATCACAGCCCGTTAAGGTTAAGTATCCGTAACCACGCAGGGATTCGACATGCGCGCTCCCTTGCGACGGCCATATGCCGGCCAGGCGGTGCCAGCGCCTCGCAAAAAAACTTGCGGCCGCTCAGGCGCGCTCGGCAGCCTTCAGCAGGCTGTCGCGCAGCGCGAGCAGTTGGCCCATCAGCCGCGCGCCATCCTCGGGGTCGCCTCCGATGGCGCAACCCATCGCGTCGGGTACGCAGGCGCCCTTCCTGCGCAGCGCCTCGCCGGCCTGCGTCAGCAGAAGGCGAACCTGGCGCTCGTCCTGCCGGCTGCGCTCGCGCGCGATCAGGCCGCTAGCCTCGAGACGCTTGAGCAACGGCGTCAGCGTGCCGGAATCGAGCATCAGCCGCTCACCGATAGCCTTCACGCTCAGCCCGTCACGTTCCCACAATACGAGCATGACCAGATATTGCGGATAGGTCAGGCCGAGGTCGGCCAGCACGGTTCGATACATGCGGTTGAAGGCATGGCCGGCCAGATAGACCGCAAAGCAGAGCTGTTCCTCGAGCCGGGGCGTCATCGAGCCCGGAACTCGCGCTTTCACCATGGCGTTCCCTCCCTGCATGGCCACGTCCACCATATCAACGACCGAACGGTTCACACGGCGCGGTCAACTCCGCGTGAACCCGATAATTAGATCGTTGACAATTAGATTGTGCACTATCTAATTTGATGATGCAAGGAGTTGACGTGGCTCGGCATCGAGCGTCGCCAATCCGGTTTCAGGACAGCCCCAGGAGTGATCCGATGAAAATTCTCTACACCGCGCATGGCTCGGCCACCGGCGGCCGCGAAGGCAAGGCCGCCACCGACAGCGGCAATGTCGATCTCGTGCTCAATACGCCGAAGGAACTCGGCGGCGGCGGCGGCAACGGCACCAATCCAGAGCAGCTCTTCTCGATCGGTTATTCGGCCTGCTTCCTCGGCGCGCTGAAATTCGTCGCCGGCAAGGAGAAGGTGAAAATCCCCGACGAGGCGAAGGTCTCGGCCGATGTCGGCATCGGCCCGCGCGACGACGGCCAGGGCTTCGGCATCGCCGTGACGCTGACCGTTTCGGTGCCAGGCGTCGACAAGGCCGTGGTCGAGGACCTCGTCCAGAAAGCCCATGTCGTGTGCCCCTACTCGCACGCCACCAAAGGCAATATCGAGGTCGACCTCAAGGTCGCGTGATCTCCGGAGCATGGCACCGGGCAATCGCTCCGGTAGCCGGATGGAGCGGCGTGCGAGAACCGGAGCGGAGCGGACTCTTTGTCCGTGAGCATCGGAGGCGCAGCACGTCGCTTCAGCCGGCCGCAGGAGCAGAATTGCCAGCCGGCCTGTAAGCCGGGTTCTGGATGGCCGGGAGATCTCTCCCCCGACGTGACGGCCATTCCTCTGGGACGCTCATTACTGCGCGCCTCGAGCAACCAACCCGGACGACAAGGCCGCAGAAACAGGCCCCCCTCCCCTTGCAGGGAGAGCATCGTCCCTATTCGGTTTTGCTCCCGGTGGGGCTTGCCATGCCGTCCCCGTTGCCGGGTCCGCGGTGCGCTCTTACCGCACCTTTTCACCCTTACCGCCGCACCGAAATGCGGAGGCGGTTCGATCTCTGTGGCGCTTTCCCTGGGGTCGCCCCCGCCGGACGTTATCCGGCACCGTGTTTCCGTGGAGCCCGGACTTTCCTCCCCCGAAAGAACCTGAGGTCTCGCGGGAGCGGCCGTCCGGCCGACTGGCGGAAGGGCTAGTGCGCGCTGCGCCGGCTTGCGTCAAGCGCAGCCGGCCGCCAGGCTCAGTTGCGAGCGGTGATCGTCCGGACCTTGGCGCAATAGGTCCGGTTGGCGCCGCTCATGCGCTCGGCCATGTGGCCGCTCTGATACTTCATCACGGTGCGGCAGGTGTCGCCGCCGGCCGCGCGATAGGCCATCGCCAGATATTTCATCGCGTAGCGCGCATTGGTCTCGGCATCGAGCAGCCCGCCGGCCCCGCCGGAATAACCCATGCCGCGCGCTGTCTGATGGCGGATCTGCATCAGCCCGTAATTGCCGGCGTTGGATGCGCGCGGATTGTAGCGGCTCTCGATCCGCACCACCGCATCGGCGAGCGCGAAGGGCACGCCATTGGCGGCCGCATGGCGCGCAACAAGCGACCTGAGACCGTCGGAGCCGGCAGGCGCCGCCAGAGCAGTCCTTGAAGTCACGGCCGGCGCGGTGGGGGCCTCGACGACGGGAGACGCTGCATTGGGCGATACGGGAGTGCCCCGCGACCCGACGGGGTCGATCTGCACATTGGCCTGCATCGACTTCTGGAAGGCGGCCCGGGCGCGCTCGACGGCGGACGAGCTTGCGGATTTTCCGGAAGCGGCGACGGGCTTGCCGACAGCCTTGGCCTGCGCTGGCTTGGCCGCGCTCTCAGGCTTGTCTTCGCCCGTCTCGGCGGCTTTTGCCTGATCGATTTCGGCCTGCCTGACGATGAAGTCGCGCGCGCCGGTCTCGCTATTGACCTCGGCGACAGATGGCTGGGAGCCAGCCAGGCAAATTGCGAAAGTAGCGAAGGCATAAGAGCGCTTGGTCAGCATCGTTGCGGACGCCTTTCATTCCGGAGCATGGGAGGATGACGAGGCTGATGCTGGCGGAATGTGGTCATAATCTGACATGCCGAGCGTACTCGTACAGGGATATTTTATCTTTCGATATGAAATCTATTACTTCACATACCAATATTGAAAAGTCTTGGCCGCTCCTGCCGGCCATCACTGATTCGGTCTGACGCAAGGGCAACGGGAACGTGAAAGCCTGCCGCATTCCCGACTTATTTCTCGCGGGATGCCCAAAAAAACCCCGTCGGCCTGGCCTTGTGGGGCACCCGGAGGCCGCGCTAAGCCTGCAGCGTCGGGCCGGGGCCATGGCGCGATGGGCGCGCCGGGCCGGCGTCCGGGAGAGTTTTGGACCATGGCATCGACGTTCTGGGGCCTTCTCGGCGGCGGCGGAGTCGGCTTCGTGCTGGGCGGCCCGCTCGGTGCGCTGCTGGGGGCGTTGGCCGGCCATGTGCTGGTCGACCGCGAGGGCGCGCCCTTCGGCCCGGCCCCGCGCGAACTCGTCTTCACCACCGGCCTCGTCGCGCTCTCGGCCAAGATGGCGCGCTCCGACGGCGTCGTGACGCGCGACGAGGTCGCGGCCTTCGAGCGCATCGTCAAGGTGCCCGACGGCGAGCATGAGCGCATCGTGCGGCTGTTCGACCTCGCCAAGCAGACCAGCGCCGGCTTCGAGGCCTATGCCGGCCAGCTCGCCGAGGCCTTCCGCGACGAACCGGCGCTGCTGGAGGACGTGCTCGACGGGCTGTTCCTGATCGCCGCCGCAGATGGTGCGATCCATGAGGCCGAGCACGCCTATCTGCGCGACGTCGCGACGATCTTCTCGATCGACGATGCGGGCTTTGCCCGCATCGAGGCCCGCCACATGCGCCGGCCCGACGACCCCTATCTGGTGCTCGGGGCCTCGCGCGAGATGAGCGACGCTCAGCTGAAGCAGCACTACCGCCGGCTGGTCGCGGAGACCCACCCCGACCGGGAGATCGCGCGCGGCCTGCCCGAGGAGGCGGTCGCGATCGCCACCCGCCGGCTGGCGGCGATCAACGCCGCCTGGGATGCGATCGAGCGCGAGCGCGCCGCGGCTGCGTCCCGCGCGATCCTGCCCGCCTGAAGCCGCGATGTCAGCAGCGAGTCCAGACAGCCGCTTCGCGGCAAAGGTGTTTCCATCGCCCAATCATGGCGAGCGCAAGCCTGGGGCGGCCGACGGCTCAGCCCGCCGCCCGGACATGCTGATCCTGCACTACACCGGCATGCCGGATGCGGGCTCGGCGCTGCAATGGCTGTGCAATCCGGTTTCGCAGGTCTCCTCGCATTATTTCGTCTTCGAGAACGGCCACACGCTGCAGCTCGTGCCCGAGGCGCGGCGAGCCTGGCACGCAGGGGCCTCGCACTGGGCCGGCGAGACCGACATCAACTCCTGCTCAATCGGCATCGAGATCGCCAATCCGGGCCATCCCGGGGGCCTGCCGGACTTCCCGCCCGAGCAGATCGCAGCGACCCTGAACCTCTGCCGCGACATCTGCGAGCGCTGGTCGATCCCGCCGCAACGCGTGCTCGCCCATTCCGACATCGCGCCCGGCCGCAAGATCGACCCCGGCGAGAAATTCCCGTGGGCGCAGTTCGCGCGAGGCGGCGTCGGCCTGTGGAGCGAGCCCGCGCCGATCCGGGGCGGACGCTTCTTGGCGAAGGGCGAGAGCGGCCAGCCGGTCGAGGCGCTGCAGGCGATGTTCGCGATGCTCGGCTATGGCTGCGCGGTCGATGGCGTCTTCGACGAGACGCTTGAGGCGGTCGTCGCCGCCTTCCAGCGCCACTGGCGGCCGGAGAAAGTCGATGGCGTCGCCGACGCCTCGACGATCACGACGCTCCGCGATCTGGTCGCCGCGACGCAAGGCGCGCGGACGGCCTGATCTGTCGCACATCTTGCAGCAACATTGCCGCAGTTTAACTCGCCGGGATTGGTGGATTCTGCCATGATGATGCGAGGTAAATGCCTGCATCCGCAGGCTCGAACGGCGGAGTGGCGGCTTTGCGCAAATGGCTGATGGCGACGGGGTTGGTGGCGCTGGCGGCCGGGGCCGGCTACTGGACGCTGCGGCCCTCGGGCGGTGCGGCCAATGAACAGGCCTACCGCACCGCAGCCATCGATCGCGGCCGGATCACAGCCGCCGTCCGCGCGACAGGCACGCTCACCCCGGTGACGACCGTTCTCGTCGGCTCCCAGCTCTCGGGCCAGATCGTCGAGATCCTCGCCGACTACAATTCGATCGTGAAAGCCGGCCAGATCGTGGCCCGGCTGAACGGCGACCAGATCAGGACCAAGCGCGACGCAGCCGAAGCGGACGTGTCGCAGTCGAAGGCCGACCTGCTGGTCAAGCGCGCCCAGCTCGACCGCGCCCGCTCGACCCGGATCAGGGCGAATTCGACGGTCAGGGACATCGAGGCGCAGCGCGACCGCGCCGCAGCCCAGCTTGCCGACGCGAAGCGCACTTTCGAGCGCCAGACCGAGCTGTTCTCGCGCGGGGCCGGCGCACAGCAGACCCTCGACAGCGCCCGCACCCAGGTCGAGATGCAGACTGCGACGCTCGCCTCCGGCGAAGCGCAGATCGCCTCGGCAAGGGCCGAGATGAACGGGCTCGACGCCGACATCCTGCTGGCGGAAGGCCAGGTCAAGGCGAGCGAGGCGCTGATCGCGCAGCGCGAAGCCACGCTGAAAGGCATTCTGATCGACCTCGAACGCACCGAAATCCGCTCGCCGGTCGACGGCGTGGTGGTGCAGCGCCAGGTCGATCTCGGCCAGACGGTGGCGGCCTCGCTCTCGACGCCGACTTTGTTCCAGATCGCGCAGGATCTGCGCGTGATCGACATCTACGCCAATGTCGACGAGGCCGATGTCGGCCGCCTGAAGACCGGCCAGGCCGTGACCTTCACCGTCAACGCCTATCCCAACCGCACGTTTGAGGGCCGCGTCGAGATGGTCCGGCTCGGCGCGCAGACGATCCAGAACGTCGTGACTTATACCGGCGTGGTCAGGGTCGAGAACCGCGACATGGCGCTGCTGCCGGGCATGACGGCCAATCTCCAGGTCGTCACCGAGGACCGCAACGACGTCCTGCGCGTCGCCAATGCGGCGCTGCGCTTCCGGCCCGTGGGCGTGGCAGCCGGCCCGGTGCCGGCCGCCTCTCCCGCCGTCGCAGGCGGGGAGCGCGGCGGACGCGGCGGCAACCGCATGGGCGCAGCGCTGCGCGAGCGCATCGAGACCGAATTGCAGCCGACGCCGGAGCAGAAGCAGGCGATCGCCGCCGTTCTGCAGGAGCGCCGCAGCGGTGGACGCGAGGCGATGGCCGGCCTCTCCGAAGACGAGCGCCGCGCCGCCTTCCGCAACGCCCGCACCGAGATGATGAAGAAGGTCGCCGCCGTGCTCGACCCCGAGCGCAAGGCGAAGTTCGAGGCGATGATGCAGGAGGGCCGCCCCGCAAGCCAGACCGGCGCGCCCGGCCGCGTCTATGTGCTCGACACAGGCGGCCAGCCCAAGGCCGTGCCTGTCATGCTCGGCCCGACCGACGGCGCCTACACCGAGATCGTCTCGGGCGAGCTGAAGGACGGCGCGCAGGTGGTCATCGGCGGCGGCCCGCGCCCGGTCGCGCCGGCAACGCCTGCCGGCGGTCCGCCGGCGCGCGGCCCGAGGTTGTTCTGACGCGATGGAACGCGTGCCTCCTTCCCTTTGTCACTCCGGGGCTTCGCGAAGCGAAGAACCCGGAACCTACGACCGGGTGACGCCCTCTGACCCCGTCGATCGCGCCCGCCCGGTCGTAGGTTCCGGGTTCGCGCCTTCGTCGCGCCCCGAAATGACAGGCGGAGCGACCCCATGCCTCTGATCGAAGCGCGCGAGCTCTCCCGGGTCTACGATCTCGATTCCGGCCGCGTGACGGCGCTGGACCGCGTCTCGCTCGACATCGAGGCTGGCGACCTCGTCGCGGTGATGGGCCCGTCCGGCTCGGGCAAATCGACCTTCATGAACCTGATCGGCTGCCTCGACCGGCCGACAGGCGGTCACTACAGGCTCGACGGCGTCGCGGTCGAAACCCTCTCGGGCGACGGGCTCGCGGAGTTGCGCAACCGCAAGCTCGGCTTCGTCTTCCAGCAGTTCAATCTGCTGCCGCGCGTCGATGCCTGCGCCAATGTCGAACTGCCGATGGTCTATGCCGGCACCGACGGAAAAACCCGCAAGACGCGCGCTCTTGCCGCGCTCGGCCGCGTCGGACTGGCCGAACGCGCCCATCACCGGCCGATGCAGCTCTCGGGCGGCCAGCAGCAGCGCGTCGCCATCGCTCGCGCGCTGGTCAACGAGCCGCGCCTGCTGCTCGCCGACGAGCCGACCGGCGCTCTCGACAGCCGCACCGCGCTCGAAATCCTCGCTTTATTCCAGGACCTCAACCGCGAGGGCGTCACCGTCGTCATCGTGACCCACGACGCCGAGGTGGCGCGCCATGCCCGCCGCGTCATCCGCTTCCGCGACGGCAGACTGCTTTCAGACCAGCGCCAGCAGGCTGCCGATGCCCGCGAGGCGCTGGCAGCGCTCGACGCCGGCCACGAGCACCCATCCGAGCCGCTGGTTCTGGCGCCGGAGGTCTTACTGCCGGAGGTCTTACTGCCGGAGGTCTTGGCATGAGCCTGCTCGAAGCCATCCGCTCGGCGCTCTCGGCCATCGGCGCGAACGCGCTACGTTCGGCGCTGACCATGCTGGGCATCATCATCGGCGTCGCCGCCGTCATCGCCATGGTCGCGATCGGCTCGGGCGCGCGCGAACGCGTCACCTCGCAGATCAAGTCGCTCGGGGCCAACCTCGCGATCATCCAGTCCGGCAACGTCACGCAGGGCGGCGCAAGGCTGGGCGCGGGCGCGTCCTCGACGCTGACCGACGAGGACGCCAGCGCCGTGCTGCGAGAGGTCGAGGGAGTCTCCGCCGCAGCCCCCGTGATCATCACCCGCGCCCAGGCGATCTATGCCGGAGCGAACTGGTCGACACAGATCACCGCGACCGATCTCGACTTCTTCGCTGCCCGCGAATGGGACGTGGCGGACGGCCGCCTGTTCGAGCCCGAAGAGCTTCGGCGCGGCGAGATCGTCGCCATCATCGGCCAGACGGTCGCCAGAAACCTGTTCGGTGAGCAGAACCCGCTCGACCAGCAGTTCCGCATCCGCAACGTGCCTTTCAAAGTCATCGGCGTGATGGCGCCCAAGGGCCAGTCGGCGCTGGGCCAGGATCAGGACGACGTCATCTTCGTGCCGCTCGACACCGGCCGCCGTCGCATCGTCGGCCGCAACTATGCGCGCGACCGCTCGGTCCAGACCATCATGGTCAAGTTCGAGAGCGAGCAGGCGATCACGCCCGGTATCGAACTGACCCGCGCTCTGCTGCGCCAGCGCCACCGCCTGAGCGAGGACGCCGACGACGACTTCATCGTCCGCAACCTGACCGAGATCGCCAACACGGCGACCGCCGCCGCCAACACCCTGTCCTGGCTGCTGGCGGCCGTGGCGGCCGTCTCGCTGCTGGTCGGCGGCATCGGCATCATGAATATCATGCTGGTCTCGGTGACCGAGCGCACCCGCGAGATCGGGCTTCGGCTCGCGGTCGGCGCGCGCCAGCGCGACGTGCTGGCGCAGTTCCTGATCGAGGCGACGACGCTCGCCACCATCGGCGGCGCGGTCGGCATCGCGCTCGGCGTCGGGGCCGCGCTGACGATCGCGCGGATCGCCGGCTGGCCCTCCGTGGTCTCGCTGGAGACGATCCTGATCGCGGTCGGCGTCTCGGGGCTGATCGGCGTGTTCTTCGGCTTCTATCCGGCGCGGCAGGCGGCGCGGCTCGATCCGATCGAGGCGCTCCGGCGCGAGTGACGCAAGGCAGGCCGCCGCCTTCGCGGCAAGAACCCGTTAACCAATCGGAACTAGCTTCGCCGGACTATACCGATCGGCCGATCCCGGCCCGGTCGAGAGCCGATCGATGAGGCATTCGTGAGCCGCGAGCCGTTGTCCGCCGCCGACGCCAAGCGCCTCTACGACCAGGCCGCGCTGCTGGCGAAAGTCGGCGCCTGGGAATGCGAACTTGGCGCGGGAAACGCTGACCTGGACCGACGGCGTCTACGATCTGTTTGGACTGCCGCGCGGCTCGACACTCCACCGCCCCTCGACCGTCGATCTCTATCACGACGATTCGCGCGCCGAGATGCAGCGCCTGCGCGCAAAAGCCATCGCCAGCGGCGGCGGCTTCAGCATGGAAGCCCATATCCGGACACCGGCCGGCGAGGACCGCTGGATGCGGCTGGTCGCCAATGTCGCCTGCGAGAACGGCCGCCCTGTCCGGATCTACGGCGCCAAGCAGGACATCACGCATGAGAAGGCGATGTGGGCGAGCCTGCGCGAACTCGCCTATAGCGACCCGCTGACCGGGCTCGCCAACCGCCGCGTCTTCGAGAGCCGCTGCGAGGAGTTGCTTGGCTACGGCTATGATGACGCAGCGCTATCGGCGCTGGCCGTCCTCGACGTCGATCTCTTCAAGCAGATCAACGACCAGTTCGGCCACGCCGCCGGCGACGAATGCCTGCGCCAGATCGCGGCGCGGCTGGAGCGCGTCTTCGAGGGCGCGGTGCTGATCGCGAGGATCGGCGGCGACGAGTTCGCCGTGCTGCTGCGCCTGCCGCTCGGCCTGCCGCATCTGACGCTGTTGCTCGACCATGCGCTGCGCGTGCTGGCCTGCCCGGTCGTCTGGCACGGACACCCGATCGAGATCGGCGTTTCGATCGGCGTCACGCTGCTGCGCCCGGCCCATCGTCACGACAACCCAAAACTCTTCGCCGAGGCGGACTCGGCGCTCTACCTCGCCAAGACGGCCGGGCGGAACCAGGCCCGCCTGTTCGGCGCCGCGATCGACGCCCCCGTCTCACTGGGTGCCATCGGTCCCCGCATGGCCGAGCCGATGGTCCGCATGCTCTGAGCCGGCGGCCGCAGCATCAGGCCGCGTCGGCAGCTTCGCCCAGGCGCTCCTTCAGCTTCAGCCCGACGGCCACGATCGCCTGGATCGCCGGCATCAGCTCCTCGCCGAGATCGGTCAACTGATACTCGGCCGAGGGCGGCGAACTCGCCACGACATGGCGGGTCACCACCCCCCTGGCCTCCAGGTCGCGCAGGCGCTCGCTCAGCATCTTCGCCGAGATCAGCGGCATGTCGCGACGCAACTCGCCGAAGCGGCGTGGGCCTGCGCTGAGATACCAGATCAGGTTCGGCGTCCAGGCCTTGCCGATCACCTGCATGCAGGTGCCCACAGCGCAGGTCGGCGGCGGCGCGGCCACGCGGCTCTTCCTGATTTTCAAGGCCATGGCCAAAGATCCCCGGTTACCGGAAGGATACCGGAAAATGCGGTAACGACAAGTTACCTAGTATACAAAAGTTATCTGACCGGCGTACCCCTGTCGCATCGCCAACCCGGAGATGACGACGATGAAGCTCTACTACGCCCCCGGCGCCTGCTCGCTCTCGCCCCATATCGCCCTGATCGAGTCAGGCCTGCCCTTCTCGATCGAGAAGGTCGACATCAGGACCAGTCGCACCGAAGCCGGCGAGGACTACGCCGCCATCAACGCCAGGGGCTACGTCCCGGCCCTGCGGCTCGACAGCGGCGACGTGCTGACGGAGGGCGCGGCGATCGTCCAGTTCATCGCCGACCGGGCGCCTGCTTCCGGTCTTGCGCCGCAGGCGGGAACGCTGGAGCGCGCAAGGCTGCAGGAGGCGCTGAACTTCATCGCCAGCGAACTGCACAAGGCCTTTTCCCCCTTGTTCCGTCCCGGCACGGATGAACAGGGCAAGCACGACGCTCGCAAGGCGGTGGCGCTGCGGCTCGGCCAGGTCGAGGCGATGCTCTCCGACGGACGCCTCCATATGCTCGGCGAGCGGTTCAGCGTCGCCGACGGTTATCTCTTCACCGTGGTGAACTGGAGCGGCCATGCCGGCATCGCTCTCGATCCGTGGCCGAAGTTGCAGGCCTTCATGGCTCGCATGGCGCAACGCCCATCCGTGCGGCAGGCGATGGCGGCCGAAGGCCTGCTGCAGGCGGCGTGATGGACCCTCGCTTTGCAGCCATCGTGGAACTGCTCGGCCGCTACTTCGACGGCCTGCACAAAAGCGACGCAGCCGGTCTCGGCCGGGTCTTCCATCCGCAGGCCCTCTATGCCTGCGCCAGCACCGGCAGCCTGACCCACATGACCATGGACGCCTATCTGCCCATGGTCGCGGTGCGCCCCTCGCCCGCGAGCCGCGGCGAGGCGAGGCGCGACCGCATTCTCTCGATCGCCTTCGCCGGGCCGGTCACGGCGCTGGCGACCGTCGAATGCGCCATCGCCGAGAAACGCTTCACCGACCTGCTCAGCCTCGTCCTGCTCGATGGCGAATGGCGCATCATCGCCAAGGTCTTTCATTTCGACATCGCGCCGGTCGCCTGAGCGCGCGGCCGGCAAACACCCGGAGAGCCCGATGCCTTACGTCAACATCAAGATCACCCGCGAGGGCGCGACAGCAGTCCAGAAGAAGGAGCTGATCGCCGGCGTCACAGATCTGCTCGTGCGCGTCCTCGACAAGAAGCCGGCCACGACCTTCGTCGTCATCGACGAGGTCGCGCTGGAGGATTGGGGCGTCGGCGGCCTGCAAGTCGAGGCTGGCGTCGGCAGGACGGATCCCGGACGGCGCTCTGAAACAAGACCGCCCGCCATCCTCGATGGCGGGCGGTTTCGTTCCGGAATCCGGCTGGCTCAGCCCTTCACGCTCTTCACGACCTCGGCCACGTTGACGCCGAAGGCTTCGGCCGTCTTGAGGTCGCCGGGGATCATCTCCGCGACGCCGGCATCCGACGGCGAGGTCACGAGCAGGCCCTGATAGCCTCCGAGATTGTTGAGGTCGTCGCGCGTCGAGGCCTTGGCGTTGGACGGGTGCATGCCCGTGCCTGTCCAGAGCATTTTATGCTGGGCCGCAAACAGCGCGAGATAGGCAATGGTCGAGCCCTTGTCGCCATTCAGCGTCGCCGAATTGGTGAAGCCGGCCGCGATCTTGCCCTTCCACTCCATGCCGTACCAGGGCTTGCTCGAGGCGTCGGCGAATTTTTTGAACTGCCACGAGACGGTGCCCATATAGGTCGGCGAGCCGAAGATCACGCCGTCGGCGGCCTTGATGGTCTCCCAGGCGGCGTCGGGCAGATTGCCCTCGGCGTCGACCGCGACGAGATCGACGCTCGCGCCCGTCGAGGCCGCGCCCTTCTGGACATGCTCGGCGACCCTGGCGGTGTGGCCGTAGCCGGAATGGAAGACGATGGCGATCTTGGTCATCTGAAAAACCTCTGTCTCAAACGGTTGCGTTCGATACCGCACTAGATGTTGCAGCGCGGCGACGGCTGCAATGCCGCGGCGATTGCGGCTGCGCAGGATCGCCTTGGCGCAACGGCAATGACGGCGGCCGCGCGCCGATTTCCGGATTTAGCGGTCACGCGGGTGTCGTATCGCGCTCATAGCGTCGCTTTTGGGGATCGAGCCTGACGCGTTCAACAGTCGGTTCGGTTGCGTCGCGGGGAGTGCTGAACCATGCAAGTCGATATTTTCACCCAGGTGATCGTGCCGGTCATCGGAGGGCTCGGCATCTTCATGCTGGGGCTCGAATTCATGAGCAACGGCATCCAGAATCTCGCCGTCAACAAGATGCGCGCCCTGCTCGCCAAGATCGCGGGCACGCCGGTGAAGGGCGTGCTCGCCGGCACCTTCATCACCGGCATCATCCAGTCCTCGACCGCGATGACCGTGATGGTCGTCGGCCTCGTCAACGCCGGCGTCATCGGCCTGCGGCCCGCCATCAGCGTGATCATGGGCGCCAATATCGGCACGACGCTGGGCAATGGCCTGATCGCGCTGCCGCTCGGCCCGCTCGGGCTGTTCCTCGCCGGCATCTTCGCGCTGGTCCACATCTTCGCCAAGTCCGACAAGGTCAAGAACATCTCGCTCGCCTGCATGGGCTTCGCGCTGATCTTCTACGGCCTGAACCTGATGACCGGCGGCCTGCGCCCCTTGCGCGCCATGCCGGAAGTCATGGGCGTGATCTCCTCGCTCAAGGCCGACTCCTATATCGGCCTGCTCTACTGCGTGCTGATCGCGGCCGGCATCACGGCGATGATCCACTCCTCATCCGCCACGATCGGCATTGTCATGGGTCTCGGCGCCGCCGGCATCCTCGACTGGAAGACCGCGGTGGCCTTCTCGCTCGGCGCCGATCTCGGCACCACCATCACCTCGTGGATGGCCTCGCTCAACCTGACAAAGAACGCCAAACGAGCGGCCTACGCGCACATATCCTTCAACATCATCGGCGTGGCCATAACGATACCCCTGTTCTTCGTCTCGATGGACGTGTTGACCTGGGCGATGCAGTGGTTCGGCGGCGATCCCGGCGTGCCGGTCGTCAAGGACGGCAAGGAGACCTTCCCGCTGATCCCGGTCGCGATCGGCCTCTACTCGACCTTCTTCAACATCTTCAACACCGCGTTGCTCTTCCCCTTCGTCGGCGTTTTCGAGCGGGTTCTGATGAAGGTCGGCGCGAATGCGACCAACGAGCAGGAAGACTACACCCAGCCGATGTATCTGACCGCAGCCGCGGCCAGCGACCCGGCGACGGCGGTTCCCGCCGTCCAGCGCGAGACCGGCCGCTATCTCGAGGCCGCCCGCAAATTCCTCGACATCGCCAAGGGCAAGGACGACGCGCCCGACAAGATCGAGGAGCATTATGCCGCCATCGACATCCTCAACCGCGAGATTCGCTCCTACACCTCGGGTATGTTCAAGGCCGACATGCCCTATGCCCGGGCCGATCTCGTCGCCAGCCTGATCGAGGAAGAGGACCAGACCGCGAGTCTCGGCGAGACGCTCTACCAGATCGCCCGCCGGATCGAGCGCCAGCCCTTCGGCGAGATCGGCCGGGGCCTCGTCGATACGGTCGTCGACCAGGTCGAGGACGCGCTGCGCGCCATCATCCCGATCGATCAGGTCAATCCGCCGGTCACCGCCGATGCCGAGCCCCGGCTCAAGGGCCTCGCCGAACTGCGCGAGCGCTGCCTGCGCCTGGGCGCGGAACTGCCTTGGGTCGAGCGCGGCGCGATCCTGGCCTTGCTCGGCTCGGCCGAGCGCGCCTTCTACCTGATCGAGCGGATCGACTCCGAGCGCAAATCGGTCTCGCGCGTGGTGCCGTCGGCACAGGCCGAGACCCGCTCGGCGGAAGGCTTTGGCGGCGCGGCCGTCCCGGCCTGATCCGCGCTTCGGCCTGTTCTGAACAGATCAGGGGCCGCTCTCGAGCGGCCCCTTTTTTGGTCGGGAGCAGGCCCTGCTTGCGTCTCTGCACCGATGAAGCGGCCCGCACGCGGTTGAGCCGTCCGGCGCGATCCTGTAGGGCGGCTGGACCTTGTTCCGGTTTTGAAGAGACGTCCTGATGATCCTGCGGCTGGCCACTGCCCTGCTCGCCTGGTGCTGCCTCGCCCAGCAGATCCATGCGCAACCCGCGCCAGCCAGCCCGCAGACCGCGCAGGGCGTCGGCTGGAAGACGGGGCGCGAGGCCGTCGCGATCGAGCGGCGCATCGATGCGCTGATCGGCCGGATGACATTGCCGGAAAAGGTCGGCCAGCTCGTGTTGACCGGGCGCGGCGACGGCTTCGACATCAACCGCATCCGCGACGGGCTGATCGGCGGGGTGATGAACTTCGTCGTGCCGCGCGAGGTCAGGGAGGTTCAGGAGGCGGTCCGGGCCTCGCGTCTGAAGATCCCGCTGATCATCGGGCTCGACGCCGTCCACGGCTTCTCGACCTACTTCCCCCTGCCGCTCGGACAGGCCGCGACGTTCAACCCTGCTCTGATCGAGGAAGCGGCCTACTGGACCGGCCGCGAGGCCTCTGCCGCCGGCGTGAACTGGACCTTTGCGCCGATGGTCGACATGTCGCGCGATCCGCGCTGGGGCCGGGGCCTGGAGGGCGCGGGCGAGGACCCGTACTACGCCTCCGTCGTGGCCGCCGCCCGCACGCGCGGCTACCAGCGCGGCGGGGTCGCCGCGACCGTCAAGCATTTCGTCGGCTATGGCGCGGCCGAAGCCGGGCGCGACTACAACTCGACCTGGATTCCGACGAGCCAGTTGCACGACATCCATCTGCCGCCGTTCAGGGCGGCGTTCGAGGCCGGCTCGATGACCGCCATGGCGGCCTTCAACGCGCTGAACGGCCTGCCCGCGACGGCCCATCGCGGCATGCTGACCGAGCTTTTGCGCGACAAATGGAAGTTCAAGGGCTTCGTGGTCTCCGATTTCGGCTCGATCACCGAACTGCGGCTGCACGGCATCGCGGCCGACGATTCTGAGGCCGCGCGCAAGGCGCTGCTGGCGGGCATCGACATGGACATGATGTCGGAGGTCTATCACCAGCATCTGGCCAAAGAGGTGACGGCCGGCCGCGTGCCGATCGCCGCGCTGAACGAGGCGGTGCGGCGTGTGCTGCGGGTCAAGTTCCATCTCGGCCTGTTCGAGCGTCCCGACGTCGATGTCGCCGCCGCTCAGGCGTTGATGCAGACGCAAGACGCCCGCGACGTCGCGCTGAAGGCGGCGCAGGAGAGCGTGATCCTGCTGAAGAACGCTGGCGATCTGCTGCCGATCCGCGATGCGGTTCGTTCGGTCTCGGTCATCGGCGCCATGGCGGTGCCGGAGGACGAGCGCGTCTGGACCGACCCCGCCGGGCTCGGCCGCCGCGTGGTCCAGCCGCTGCCCGACGCGCTGCGCGAGCGCCTGCCGGCGGGAGCGACGGTGCGCTACCAGCCGGCCTTCACCAAGGCCTGCGGCACGGAGTTCGCCGACAGGGCGGCGGCGATCGACGCTGCGGCCGCGAGCGACCTGATCGTCGCCATGCTCGGCGAGGATTGCGAGTTCATGGGCGAAGGCGCGTCGCGCACGCAGCTTGGCCTGCCCGGCCTGCAGCAGGAATTGCTCGAGGCCCTGGTCGCGACCGGAAAGCCCGTCGTGCTGGTGCTGGCGACGGGGCGGCCGCTGGTGCTGACCTGGGCCAGCGATAAGGTCGCCGCGATCGTCCAGACCTTCCATGGCGGCACCGAAGGGCGCACCGCCATCGCAGACGTGCTGACCGGCAAGGTCAATCCGTCCGGACGCACGCCGATGAGCTTCCCCCGCTCGGTCGGCCAGATCCCGGTCTACTACAACCAGCTCCCCACCGGCCGGCCGGAGCAGATCCGGCAGCGCTATGAATCCATCTTCATGGACGAGGCCAATGACGCGCTCTATCCGTTCGGCTTCGGGCTCTCCTACAGCCGCTTCAGCTACGCCAACGCCCGCGTCGCAAGGGGCTCGGTGGCTGTGAACGGCACGATCGAAGTCACGGTCGACGTTACCAATGCGGGAACGCGCGACGGGCAGGAGGTGGCGCAGCTCTATATCCGCCAGCCGGTCGCCAGCCGCTCGCGGCCGCTGCGCGAATTGAAGGCGTTCGAGAAGGTCCTCTTGCGGGCGGGCGAGACGAAGACACTGCGCTTCCGGCTCGATGCGGCCCAACTCGGCGCTCATGACGACGCAGGACGCTACATCGTCGATCCCGGGCTGGTCGAAATCTGGCTCGGAGCCTCGTCGCGGGCCGATCTGAAGACACAGGTGTTGTTGACCAAGTCTTGATCGCATGCGTCTGCCGCATGCCCGCCAATTGATCTCGACACGGCTGAAATTTCGGTCAATCCTTGTAGCGCGCGGGCCTTCGGACGCTTGCATCCGAAGCACCGCGAGACGCGATGGCTCCAAAGGATGCGGCGATGGCGACCGGAACCGTAAAATGGTTCAATACTGAGAAGGGCTTTGGCTTCATACAGCCTGCGGATGGCGGAAAGGATGTGTTCGTTCACATCACTGCCGTTAAGGAAGCGGGCTTCATGACGCTGACGGAAGGACAGAAAGTCTCGTTCGAACTCAAGACCGAACGCGGCAAGACGGCAGCAGGCTCGCTGCAGTTGCTCTGATCCGACGACACTTCGGATTCCGATAAGGATCGCATCGCGGCGATGACGAATGGCTTTGCGCGCGGCGTTGTCGCCAGCGTCTACGAAATCCCTCCGGTTGCGGACAAGCTGCATCATTTCGTGACACGCGCCTGTGAGCGCTTGACGCTCGATCTCTCCGGCATTCCCGGCGATCCGCATGGCGGCGCGACGCGCAAATCCGGCGCGCGCGAGCCCTGGCTGGCGCGCGGCACGGTGCTGCGCAACGACCGCCAGCTCTCGGCGCTGAGTGCGGAAGAACTCGCGGAGGTCGCGGCGAGCCTCGACATCGATGCGCTGCCGCCGGAATGGATCGGCGGCAATCTCCTCGTCTCCGGGCTCAACGCCTTCTCGCGGATAGCGCCCGGCAGCCGGTTCGCCATCGGCGGCGCCTGGGGCGGCGTCGGGCGCTTCGACGGCGGCGCTGTGCTGCGGGTCGAGGCCTACAACTTTCCCTGCCGGCAATCCGGGCGGGCGGTCGCGGCTCTGGCCGGGCGGCCGGAACTCGAATTCGCCTTCGTCAAGGCCGCCGCCGCCTTGCGCGGCCTCGTGCTCAGCGTCGATCTCGCTGGCCCCATCACGCCGGGTGATGCGGTGCTGGTGATCCCGCCGGTGATTCCAAAGGCAGGTTGAGCATAGGGCCGCCATGCCCGGCGAAGCGCCGCGCCATCGCGACGCACACCGCCACGGCGGCGCACACTCCCAGCATCGTCGCGCTCACGCTCTCATCCAGCAGCAATGCCGCCAGCGTCAGCCCGAAGAAGGGCTGGAGCAATTGCAACTGGCCGACCGCCGCGATGCCGCCCTGCGCCAGCCCGCGATACCAGAACACGAAACCGATCAGCATGCTGAACAGCGCGACATAGGACAGGCTGAGCCACCCTGTCCTGCTTACGCCGCCAAAGGTGGCCGGCGCGGTCCACAGCGCCAGCGCCAGCATGACCGGCAGGCTCAGAACGAGCGCCCACGAGATCACCTGCCAGCCGCCGAGCCGGCGCGACAGTCGCGCGCCTTCGGCATAGCCCAGCCCGCAGACCACGATCGCGGCCAGCATGAGCAGGTCGCCAACCATCGAGGCTTCGAGGCTCTGTGTGAGCGCGTAGCCAACGACGAGCGCGCTGCCGAGGCATGAGAACAGCCAGAACGGCAGAGGCGGCCGTTCGCCGCCGCGCAGCACGCCGAAGGCGGCCGTCGCCAGCGGGAGCAGCCCGATAAAGACGATGGAATGAGCGGAGGTGACGTATTGCAGCGCCAGCGCTGTCAGCAGCGGGAAGCCGACCACGACGCTGAGACCCACCACGAGAAGTGGCACGATGTCGCTCCGCAGCGGACGCGGCTGGCGGAAGGCGAGCAGCAGTGCCAGCCCCGCGACGCCGGCGATCGCGGCCCGCGCGGCGGTCAGGAAGACCGGGTCAAACTCCGCCACCGCCAGCCGCGTCGCCGGCAGCGAGCCGCTGAAGATCAGCACCCCGATCAGGCCGTTGATCAGGCCGCTCGTCGTTTTGGTCATGTCGGCCGCTCCGCTTTCCCGCTGGATCGGCCGGATGCATTCGATTATCCAGAGACACTGCAATACAGTTGGCGCAAACTGTCATGGTCACGACCTCAATACAATTCTCGGAGAAGCCCGACGCGGACGCTGGTGGCGGCACGCTGGTCGGGCGCGTCATGGCGAGCGTCCGGCAACGCATCGCCGGTCGCACGCTGGCTCCCGGGGCGCGGTTGCCGTCGATCCGCGCCTTCGCCGTGACGATGGGCGTCTCCAAATCGACGATCGTCGAGGCCTATGATCGGCTCGCCGCCGAGGGCGTGATCCAGGCCCGGCGCGGCTCGGGCTTCTATGTCGCCGGCCATGCGCCGCCATTCGCACTCGCCGAGATCGGGCCTCGGCTGGAGCGCGCGGTCGATCCGTTCTGGGTTTCGCGGCAAACGCTGGAAGCAGGCGAGGCGGTGCTCAAGCCGGGCTGCGGCTGGCTCCCGGCCGACTGGTTGCCGGAAGAGAATTTGCGCCGGGCGCTGCGGAGCCTGTCGCGCGCGCCGGCCGAGACGCTCGCCGATTACGGCACGCCGCTGGGGCTCAGCCCCTTGCGGCAGCTTCTCGCCCGCCGCATGGCGCTGAACGGGGTTGAAGCCGCCCCCGACCAGATCCTGCTGACCGAATCCGGCACGCAGGCGCTCGACCTTCTCTGCCGCTTTCTGGTCGAGCCCGGCGACACCGTGCTCGTCGACGACCCCTGCTATTTCAACTTTCACGCTTTGCTGAAAGCCCACCGCGTCCGCATCGTCGGCGTGCCCTATACGCCGAGCGGCCCCGACATCGCCGCCTTCGAGCACGTGCTGGAGGCGCAGCGCCCGCGCCTCTACATCACCAATTCCGCGCTCCACAACCCGACCGGAGCGACTTTGTCTCCGGTCGTGGCGCATCGCGTGCTCAGGCTCGCCGAACAGTTCGGGCTGACCATCGTCGAGGACGACATCTTCGCCGATTTCGAGCCGGAGCCGGCGGCGCGGCTCGCAGCCTTCGACGGGCTCGACCGCGTCGTCCAGATCGGCAGCTTCTCGAAATCGCTCTCGGCCTCGGTGCGCTGCGGCTACATCGCAGCAAAGCGCGACTGGATCGAGGCGCTGATCGACCTCAAGATCGCCGCCTCCTTCGGCACGGGCCGGCTCGCGGCGGAACTGGTGCTCGCCATCCTCAAGGATGGCGGCTACCGCAAGCACATGGACGCCCTGCGCACGCGTCTTGCTCGCGCCAGAAGCGAGACCTCCGCCCGGCTCCGGACCATCGGCATCGTGCCCTGGATCGAACCGCGCGGCGGCATGTTCCTGTGGTGCGCGCTGCCGGCGGGGCTGGACGCGGCCGTCATCGCCCGGCAACTGCTCGCGAAGGACATCGTGCTGGCGCCGGGCAATGTCTACAGCCTGTCGCAGGGAGCGAGCGGGTTCATGCGCTTCAACGTAGCGCAGTCGGGCGATCCACGCCTGTTCGGCGCACTGGAACGGGCGATGCGGCAGGCTTGACGCCGGCGAGCGCGACGAAGCAGTTTGCGCTTGCGAACACATCGAAATTGACATAAAGATATCTTTATATCTTTTTTCGTCCTGCGGAGCGAGCGCTTGCGCCAGACCACGCTGTCTTCCGATGTCCTGCTGGCTGGCCTGCGCGCCGCGGGCGAAGAGACGCGTCTGCGCATCCTGGCGCTGCTCTCGGAAGGCGAGCTTTCGGTGTCCGACCTCACCGACATCCTTGGCCAGTCGCAGCCGCGCATTTCGCGTCATCTCAAACTGCTCGCAGAGGCAGGCCTCGTGCGGCGCTCGCGCGAGGGCGCCTGGGCGTTCTTCCGGCTCGACGAGACCGGCACGGGCGGCGCCTTTGCGGCATCGCTAGCGGCCTGGCTCGATCCGCGCGACCCCGTGCTCACTGCGGATCGCGAGCGGCTGGCGGCAGTGCGCGGCTCGCGCGCCGAGGTGGCGCAGAACTATTTCGCCAGCGTGGCGCGCGACTGGGACCGCCTGCGCTCGCTGCATGTGCCTGATGAGGCGGTCGAGGCCGCCGTGCTCGCGGCTGTCGGCGAAGGCACGCGCGGCGCGGTGCTCGATCTCGGTACCGGCACCGGCCGCATGCTGGAGCGGATCGCGCCGAAATACGGCCGCGCCGTCGGCGTCGACGCCAATCACGCCATGCTCGCGGTGGCGCGCGCCAATCTGGAGAAGGCCGGCCTTTCACGCGTCGAGCTGCGTCAGGGCGACATCCACGCGCTGCCCTTCGCGCGCAGCGCCTTCGACTGCGTCGTCATCCATCAGGTGCTGCATTTCCTCGACGATCCCGGCCGCGCCGTGCGCGAGGCCGCCGCCATGCTCAGCCCCGGCGGGCGGCTGATCGTCGTCGATTTCGCAGCCCATGAGATGGAATTCCTGCGTACCGAGCACGCCCATCGCCGGCTCGGTTTTTCGCGCGCCCAGATCGCCGGCTGGTTCGCCGAGGCGGGCCTCACTTGTGATCTCGCCGAAGAGGTCAAGGCCAAGGGCGGGCAGGCGAGCCAGTTGACCGTGATGCTCTGGCGCGGCCGCGACGCCCGCGTGCAGGGCGATCTTCCTCTGCGACAAGACAATTTCGAGGTGGCCTGATGAATGCGTTTCGCCCCAGCCGGCACGGCTCGCGCCGTCCAAAGGTCTCGTTCGAGTTCTTCCCGCCCAAGACGCCGGAGATGGAGGTCGCGCTCTGGGAGAGCGTGCGCCGGCTGGAGCCGCTCGGCCCCGCCTTCGTCTCGGTGACCTATGGCGCCGGCGGCTCGACGCGCGAGCGCACCCATTCGACCGTCAAGCGCATGGTCGAGGAGACGGGCCTGAAGCCCGCAGCCCACCTGACCTGCGTCTCGGCCACGACCGACGAGGTCGACGAGGTGATCCGGGCCTACTGGGATGCCGGCGTCCGCCATATCGTGGCGCTGCGCGGCGACCCGGCCGGCGGTCTCGGCACCACCTATGAGCCCCATCCGAACGGCTATCACCAGACTTCGGACCTCGTCGCCGGTATCCGCCGCGTCGGCGATTTCGAGGTCACGGTCTCGGCCTATCCGGAGAAGCACCCGGAAGCCGCCTCGCTCGACGCCGATATCGAGGCGCTGAAGAAGAAGGTCGATGCCGGGGCGACGCGCGCCATCACCCAGTTTTTCTTCGATAACGACGTCTATTTCCGCTATCTCGACAAGGTCCGCGCAGCCGGCATCGACATTCCGATCCTGCCCGGCATCGTGCCGGTCCAGAACTTCAAGCAGACCGCGAGCTTCGCCCGCAAGACCGGCGCAAGCGTGCCGCAATGGCTGGCCGACCGCTTCGATGGGCTGGAAGAGGATGCCGCGACCCGCCGGTTGGTGGCGGCCGCCGTCTGCGCCGAGCAGGCGCTCGACCTGATCGACCGCGGCGCGACCGATCTGCATTTCTACACGATGAACAAGGCCGACCTGGTCTATGCGATCTGCCATCTCGTCGGGCTGAAGCCCGAGCGGGCGGCGGTCGCGCAGGCTGCGGCGGCGGAGTAAGCAATGTCCGACTTCACACCCACCCCCGTCGACGGCGCCGAGATCGAGCGCGCGCTGCGTCAGGCCGCGTCCGAGCGTATCCTCGTGCTCGACGGCGCGATGGGCACGCAAATCCAGGATCTGAAGCTGTCGGAGGCGCAGTTCCGGGCCGAGCGCTTCAAGGGCTGGAACCACGACCTCAAGGGCAACAACGACCTGCTGGTGCTCACCCAGCCCGAGGCGATCCGCGACATCCACCTGGCTTACTTTCAGGCCGGGGCCGATATCGTCGAAACCAATACCTTTTCCTCGACGCAGATCGCACAGGCCGATTACGGCATGGAGGCGCTGGCTTATGAGTTGAATGTCGAGTCTGCCAAGCTTGCGCGCGAGGCTGCGATTCTGGCGCAGAAGGCGGACGGCCGCCGCCGTTTCGTCGCGGGCGCGGTCGGCCCGACCAACCGCACGCTCTCGATCTCGCCAGACGTCAACAATCCCGGCTTCCGCGCCGTGAGCTTCGATCAGGTCCGCGATTCTTACGCCGAGCAGGTGCGCGGACTGATCGACGGCGGCTCGGAGCTGATCCTGGTCGAGACGATCTTCGACACGCTCAACGCCAAGGCCGCCATCGTCGCGATCGAGGATGTCTACCGCGAGAAGGGCATCCGCCTGCCGGTGATGATCTCCGGCACAATCACCGACCTCTCGGGCCGCACGCTCTCAGGGCAGACCACCGAAGCATTCTGGAACGCGATCCGCCATGCGTCACCCATGACGGTCGGCCTCAACTGCGCGCTCGGCGCGCGCGAAATGCGCGCCCATATCAAGGATCTCTCGCGTGTCGCCGACACGCTGATCTGCGCCTATCCCAATGCCGGCCTGCCCAATGAGTTCGGCCTCTATGACGAGAGCCCCGAGGCGACGGCCGGGATGCTGGCGGAATTCGCCGATGCGGGCCTCGTCAACGTCGTTGGCGGCTGCTGCGGCACGACGCCCGACCATATCCGCGCGATCGCGCAGGCCGTGGCCGGCAAGGCCCCGCGCAAGGTGCCCGAGATCAGGCGCTATCTGCGGCTGGCGGGGCTGGAGCCGTTCACGCTCGACGAGACGATTCCCTTCGTCAATGTCGGCGAGCGCACCAACGTCACCGGCTCGGCGAAATTCCGCAAGCTGGTCAAGGAGGGCGATTTCGCCGCCGCGCTCGACGTGGCGCGCGACCAGGTCGCCAACGGCGCGCAGGTCATCGACATCAACATGGATGAAGGCCTGCTCGATTCTCAAGCCGCCATGACCGAGTTCTGCAACCTGATCGCCTCGGAGCCGGACATCAGCCGCGTGCCGATTATGGTCGATTCCTCGAAGTTCCACGTCATCGAGGCCGGCCTCAAGACGATCCAGGGCAAGCCGATCGTCAACTCGATCTCGATGAAGGAGGGCGAGGAGGCCTTCCTCGAACATGCCCGCATCTGCCGCAACTACGGCGCGGCCGTCGTCGTCATGGCGTTCGACGAGACCGGCCAGGCCGACACCTTCCAGCGCAAGATCGAGATCTGCACGCGCGCCTACAAGCTCCTGACCGAGACTATCGGCTTCCCGCCCGAGGACATCATCTTCGACCCGAACATTTTCGCGGTGGCGACCGGGATCGAGGAGCACGACAATTACGGCAACGACTTCATCGAAGCCACGAAGGCGATCCGCGAGACCCTGCCCCACGCCCATATCTCGGGCGGCGTCTCGAACCTGTCGTTCTCGTTCCGCGGCAACGAAAAAGTCCGCGAGGCGATGCATTCGGTGTTCCTCTACCACTGCATCAAGGCCGGCATGGACATGGGCATCGTCAATGCCGGCCAGCTTGGCTCCTATGACGATCTCGACCCGGAGCTGCGCGAGCTCTGCGAGGACGTCGTCCTCAACCGCCGCAAGGATTCGACCGAGCGCCTGCTGGATGCGGCCCCGCGCTTCAAGGGCGACGGTTCGGTCTCCTTCTCCGGCAAGGACATGGCCTGGCGCGAGAATCCGGTCGAGAAGCGGCTGGAATACGCGCTGGTGAACGGCATCACGGCCTTCATCGACGTCGATGTCGAGGAGGCGCGCAGCCTAGCCGACAAGCCGCTGCATGTCATCGAAGGCCCGCTGATGGCCGGCATGAACGTGGTCGGCGATCTGTTCGGCGCCGGCAAGATGTTCTTGCCGCAGGTGGTGAAGTCGGCCCGCGTGATGAAGCAGGCGGTCGCCTATCTAATGCCGTTCATGGAGGAGGAGAAGCGCCTGAACGGCGGCTCCGAGCGCTCGGCCGCCGGCAAGGTGCTGATGGCGACGGTGAAGGGCGATGTCCACGACATCGGCAAGAACATCGTCGGCGTCGTGCTCCAGTGCAACAATTACGAGGTCATCGACCTCGGCGTGATGGTGCCGACGCAGAAGATCCTCGACGTCGCGCGCAAGGAGAAGGTCGACATCATCGGCCTGTCGGGGCTGATCACGCCCTCGCTCGACGAAATGGTGACGGTCGCCTCCGAGATGGAGCGCGAGGGCTTCGACATCCCCCTGCTGATCGGCGGGGCGACCACGAGCCGCGTCCATACGGCTGTGAAGATCCACCCGGCCTATGAAAAGGGCCAGACAGTCTATGTCACCGACGCCTCGCGCGCCGTCGGCGTCGTCTCCAGCCTGCTCTCGCAGGACCAGAAGCCGGCCTATGTCGAAGGCATCCGCGCCGAATACGCCAAGGTCTCGGCCGCGCATCGCCGTTCGGAAGCCGACAAGCAGCGTCTGCCGCTGGTCAAGGCCCGCACCAATGCCTTCAAACCCGACTGGTCGGCCTACACGCCGCCCAAGCCGACCTTCCTCGGCACCCGCGTGTTCCGGACCTACGACGTCGCCGATCTCGTGCCGGTGATCGACTGGACGCCGTTCTTCCAGACCTGGGAGATGAAAGGCCGCTATCCCGCCATTCTCGAGGACGAGAAGCAGGGCGAGGCGGCGCGCGCGTTGTGGGAGGATGCCCAGGCGATGCTGAAGCGCATCGTCGAGGAGCGCTGGTTCAACCCCAAGGCCGTCGTCGGCTTCTGGCCGGCGAACGCGGTCGGCGACGACATCCGCCTCTATACCGGCGAGAGCCGGAGCGAAAAGCTCGCGACCTTCCACGGCCTGCGCCAGCAGCTTTCCAAGCGCGACGGCAAGCCGAACCTCTCGATCTCCGACTTCGTCGCGCCCGAAGGCGTCGCGCCCGACTACATCGGCGCCTTCGTGGTGACGGCCGGCGCGGAAGAAGAGCGCATCTCGGAGAAGTTCGCGCGCGACAACGACGATTATCGCTCGATCATGGTCAAGGCGCTGGCCGACCGCATCGCCGAAGCCTTCGCCGAGCGTATGCACCAGCTCGTGCGCCGCGACTTCTGGGCCTATGCGCCAGACGAAGCCTATTCCAACGAGGATCTGATCCGCGAGGAGTATCGCGGCATCCGTCCGGCGCCGGGCTATCCGGCCCAGCCCGACCATACCGAGAAGGCGACCCTGTTCGAGTTGCTGCAGGCCGAGCGCCGCGTCGGCGTCAAGCTGACCGAAAGCTTCGCGATGTGGCCGGGCTCCTCGGTCTCGGGCATGTATCTGTCGCATCCCGACGCCTATTACTTCGGCGTGGCCAAGGTCGAGCGCGACCAGGTCGAGGATTACGCGGCGCGCAAGGGCATGGCGATCCACGAGGTCGAGCGCTGGCTCGCGCCGATCCTGAACTACGAGCCGGCGGCCTATCGGCTGGAGGCGGCGGAGTGATCATCCGCAAGGCGACGCACATCGATCAGCCACGGGTTCACACGATCCGCATGGCAGTCACGGAGAATGTGCTCTCCGACCCGTCGAAGGTGACCGAAGCCGAGGTCGACTGGTATCGCGACAACGCGATCTTCCTCGTCGCGGAGGTCGATGGCGATGTCGCGGGCTTTACCTGCGCCAATCACCAGACCGGCCTGATCTGGGCGCTGTTCCTCGACAAGGCACATGAGGGGCGCGGCATCGGCCGGGCGCTGCTCGACGGCGCGCTGGCGGGGCTGGTCGCTGCAGGGCACCGGCAGGCGTGGCTCTCGACGGAGGCCGGCACACGGGCCGAGCGCTTCTACCGCGCCCATGGCTGGCGCGACATGGGCCGGGAGCTCGGCGGCCAGATCGTCTTCGTCAGGGCCCTGCCCTGAGAGGCTGACTGGAAAAGGGTTGAGTGATTTCAGCAGGTTGTGATTCCTTCGGATTTGCGAGATTCGATGGAGAGCACGATGGCCTGGACTGAAATCACTCGTCGTCATTATCGGCGCGCTGTCGGT